>ERZ1090880.130-NODE-130-length-46292-cov-43.473885_pt1 | contig 46292 bp, 38 predicted proteins | sample MGYA00478471_ERZ1090880 | MGnify/ENA primary metagenome ERZ1090880 (study PRJEB33644, sample SAMEA5815734) | chicken gut metagenome | biome: Chicken; feature: Gastrointestinal Tract; material: Caecum | place: Ireland | collected 2019-01-01 | study: A study of the... | reverse complement strand
GACGGCTATGCTGTCTATTTTATTTTCCCTGTTGCACTTACAATGATAATCTGTCCACCTCCCCCACCGGGGGAGGCAAGAGCACGCCCGTGGGTGACGGCTAAGAGGTGGTAAGGAAAACTTATTTACAGCTTTGCCTTACCGCTCCGTTTACCGGGGTTGATACACGTACACTTGGCTCCCCCCGCGGGGGAGCTGGCGAGACGCCCGTCAGGGCGTCGAGACTGAGAGGGGAGCATATACAGGGAACAAAGGCGTTCCTGCTGGGGTTTTTGCGCCCCGCAGGGACGCCTTTTTGTTCGCCGCTTTTTACAGCCATCCTCTTTCCTATCCTAAACACGGGAGCAGGGGCCCTTTTGCGGGGGCCCCTGCTTCTGCGTGTGGGACGGATTTTCGGTGATTGGGGCGGGATAGGGGGATTTGGCACGGATTTTGCCCAGACGCTTCTCAAACCGGGCAAAATCTGCTATACTAAGACGATTGAACATTCAGGATAGGAGCGAGAATATGCAGAGCGCAGAGGATTTGAAGCAGAAGGAACGGGCCAGACGCCAGCGGGAGCTCGCCCGCATCATCGAGCCTGAGTTCCGGCCCGGCCGGGTCCTGGTGGTGGGGGACAGCGGCCTGGCGCAGGCGCTGCGGGACCGCCAGATCGACGCCTGGGGCCTGGGCGCGGAGCAGGCGGGGGAGAGCTGGCTGTCCGCAGGCTGGACGCTGCCCGCCCGCTGGCCCCGTCAGTATGACCTGATGGTGGTGCAGGGGGAGGACGCCCCCTGCCCGGAGGCTTTGCCCGCGCAGCGGGTGCTGTTCCCGGCAGGGGAGCCGGAAGCGGCTTCGGTCCTGCCGGCGTGGGCCGGCGCTCTGGAGGCGGCGGGCCTGCGCCGGGACTTTGCCTGGAAAAGTTGGGGCGCGCTGAACGGCGCGGCCCTGTTCCGCCCTACGCAGCCGGAGGCGGACAGCACCCTGATGGAGGACTACGAGAACGCCCTGGACGCGCTGCGCCTCAAGCTGGACCGCGCCGAGCAGAGCTGCCGCGACTACCAGAAGCTTACCGACCATCAGCGCAGCGAGCTGTCGGCCGCCCACGAGCACGAGCAGCAGCTGGAGACCGCGCTGAACAGCGTCACCCAGTCCCACTGCTGGAAGGCCACCTGGCCCGTGCGCTATCTCCTCAGCAAGGCGCGGGCCCTGCTGACGGCTCTGCCCCTGCTGGCCTGGCTGGGCCAGCTGCGGCGGGAAGGCTTTGCCGGCATCGCCCGCCGCCGGGCCGACCGGGCCTACTTCAACGAGCATTTCCCCGGCAAAACCTTCAAGGCCGACCGTCTGGCCCCGGTGGACCTGCTGGTCCGCCAGGCCCAAAACCAGCCGGCAGGGCCCCTCATCAGCATCGTGGTGCCCCTCTACAACACCCCCCTCAACTTTTTGACCGAGCTGCTGGACTCGGTGGTCAACCAGACCTACCAGAATTGGGAGCTGTGCCTGGTGGACGCCGGCCAGGATGAAAAGGTGGGCCGGGCGGTGGCCGCCCGCATGGCCCAGGAGCCCCGCATCCGCTACCAGAAGCTGGACAAAAACGAGGGCATTGCCGGCAACACCAACGCCGGGTTCGCCATGGCCAAGGGGGATTACATCGCCCTGCTGGACCACGACGACATCCTGCACCCGTCGGCCCTGTGGTATGTGGCAAAGGCCATTGCGGAGCAGGGGGCGGACTTTGTCTACACCGACGAGGTGACCTTTGAAGGAGAGGTGGAGCACACCACCCTGTACCACCTCAAGCCCGATTTCATGCTGGATAACCTGCGGGCCAACAACTATATCTGCCACCTGAGTGTGTTCAAGGCCGCCCTGCTGCAGGCAGCCGGCGGCGGCGAGCGCAGCGAGTACAACGGCAGCCAGGACTACGACCTTTACCTCCGCCTGACCGAACAGGCCGAAAAGGTGGTGCACATCCCCCATGTGCTCTATTACTGGCGGGCCAGTCCCACCAGCGTGGCGGGCGGCATCGAGGCCAAGCTCTACTGCATCGAGGCGGCCATCAAGGCCCTGTACGCCCACTATGCCCGGGAAGGGGTGGCGGTGGACGAGGTGTCGTCCATCCCGGACACCCCCGGCTTTTACAAGACCGACTACACCATCGAAAAGCCCGGTCGGGTCAGCATCCTGATTCCCAGCTGCGACCACGCCAAAGACCTGCGCACCTGCGTGGACTCCATCTACGCCAAGACCACTTATCCAGACTTTGAGATCATCGTCATCGAAAACAACAGCAAAGAGGATGAGACCTTCCGCACCTACGAGCGGCTGGAAAAGCAGCACCCCGGCACCTTCCGGGTGGTGCGGTGGGAGGGCACCGGCTTCAACTACAGCGCCCTGAACAACTTCGGCGAGAAGTTTGCCACCGGCGACTATATCCTGCTGCTGAACAACGACACCGAGGTCATCACCCCGCGCTGGCTGGAGGAGATGGTCATGTTCGCCCAGCAGGAGCGGATCGGCTGCGTGGGCGCCAAGCTGCTGTACCCCGACGACACCATCCAGCACGCCGGCCTGGGCTTCGGCTACCTGACCCTGGCGGCCCATATGCACAAGAATTTCCCGGTGGCCAACCCCGGCTATATGGGCCGGCTGGTGTACGCCCACGACGTTTACGGCGTGACCGGGGCCTGCCTGATGGTCCGCCGGGAGGTGTACGAGGCGGTGGGCGGCCTGGACGAGAGCTTCGCGGTGGCCTTCAACGACGTGGATTTCTGCGTCCGGGTGCGCAAAGCGGGCTATCAGAACCTGTTCACCCCCTTTGCCATGCTGTACCACTACGAGAGCAAGAGCCGCGGCCTGGACGAGGCCCCCGAAAAGCGGGCCCGCTTCGTCTCGGAGGTGACGCGCTTCCAGACCCGCTGGAAGGCGGAGCTGGCCGCGGGCGACCCCTGCCTGAACCCCAACTTCGATATCGACCGGGACGATTTCCGCATCAAGCTGAAACCCCTGGACTGATTGCATAAAGCAGAGGGAGGACGTTGTTTTGAACCTGTCTGCGTCGATCGTGACCTATAACGACCAGGCCGAGGCCATACGGGCTGCCGTCTCGGTGCTGGAACACACCCGCCGCCACCCCCTGGCCCTCTACCTTGTGGACAACGCCAGCACCGACGGCACCGGCCAGGCCCTGGAAGCAGCGGTTGCCAGCGGCAAACTGGCCCCCGGACCCCGGCAGACCGTCCGGGTCATCCGGAAAAAGACCAACGTGGGCTTTGGGGCGGGGCACAACACCGTGCTGCCCGAGCTGGCCAGCGACTACCATTTTATCCTCAACCCCGACATCCTGCTGCGGGAGGACACCCTCTCGGACCTGGCCGAATGGATGCAGGCCCACCCGGCGGCGGTGATGGCCCGGCCGAGCCTGTGCTTCCCGGATGGGCGGGTGCAGGTGCTGCCCCTGCGGCGGTGCAGCCTGCGGCCTATGGTCTACCGGCAGCTGAGCTTTTTGTCCTTCCTCAAAAAGTACAACGACGCCTACGTCATGGCCGGGGAGGACCTGACGCGGCCCCGGCAGATCGAGTTCTGCACCGGCAGCTTTGCCGCCGTGCGGACCGGCGCCTTCAAGGCGGCCGGCGGCTTCGACGAGGGATACTTCATGTATGTGGAGGACGCCGACCTGACCCAGAAGATGCTGCAGCGGGGGCAGGTGTGGCTGGTGCCCCAGTACACCGCCGTGCACGTCTGGCACCGGGCGGCCCACCGCAGCCTGGGCCCCATGGTGCAGCAGACCCGCAGTTTGTGCCGGTACTTCAAAAAGTGGGGGTTCAAGTTCTAGCCCTCTCCGTCACGGCGCTGAAGCGCCGCGCCACCTCCTCTTGCGCTTAGCCGATTTTTGCGGCGCGCCGCAGTGGGCGCTTGCAAAAACCGGAGCGCAGCGCCACTCACAGCTCCCTGTTTCTGCCGCTGGCAGCGGTCGCTGTTCATGCCCCCGCACGCGGGAGAGGCTTAACCTGGAGCAAGGGACAAAGATGCCAGAGGAAGCGGCGGCTATCTGCACTGCAAAGTACGGTTGATTTTTCATTTCCGGCAGTGTAAAATAAGAATAGGCCCGTCTGCCTGCCCCAAGGTTCGGGAGGGGGCGGGCCTTTTGCGTTGTTTACAGCGGACGCAGCCTCCGCTTTGTGATCGGGCAGACGCCGGCGTTGCCGCGCGGGCTGCCTGGGAGCTGCACAACCTTTATCTTGAAAAAAGGAGTGCACGTAATGAAAGGCATTATTCTCGCCGGCGGCGCCGGCACCCGGCTTTACCCGCTGACCATGGTCACCAGCAAACAGCTGCTGCCGGTCTACGACAAGCCCATGATCTATTATCCCCTGTCCACCCTGATGCTGGCCGGCATCCAGGATATCCTCATCATCTCGACGCCGGAGGACACCCCTCGCTTCGAGCATCTGCTGGGGGACGGCAGCCAGTACGGCATCCACCTGCAGTATAAGGTCCAGCCTTCCCCCGACGGGCTGGCCCAGGCGTTCATCCTGGGCGAGGAGTTCATCGGCGGGGACTGCTGCGCGATGATCCTGGGCGACAACATCTTCTACGGCAACGGCTTCTCCCGCATTTTGAAAAACGCGGTCCACAACGCCGAACAAAACGGCCGCTGCACCGTCTTTGGCTACTACGTCCAGGACCCCGAGCGGTTCGGCATCGTGGAGTTTGACGCCGACGGCAAGGTGCTGAGCGTGGAGGAAAAGCCCGCGCATCCCAAGAGCAACTACGCCGTCACCGGCCTGTATTTCTACAACCATAAAGTCGCCGAGATGGCAAAGCAGGTCAAGCCCTCCGCCCGGGGCGAGCTGGAGATCACCACCCTGAACGATATGTACCTCAAGCAGGGCGAGCTGGACGTCCAGCTGCTGGGCCGCGGCTTTGCCTGGCTGGACACCGGCACCATGGACAGCCTGGTGGACGCCGCCGACTTTGTCCGCATGATCGAAAAGCGGCAGGGCATCAAGATCAGCGCCCCCGAGGAGATCGCCTTCAAGTATGGGTGGATCAGCCGGGATAAGCTGCTGGAGTCCGCCGCGCGGTACGGCAAGTCCCCCTACGGGCAGCACCTGAAGAACGTCGCCGACGGCAAGCTGCGCTACTGAGCCGGCCGGCACGTTCCCGACACGCAAACGGAGAGGTAAACTATGAAAATCATCGTCACAGGCTGCAAGGGGCAGCTGGGCACCGAGATCATCAAGCAGCTGCGGGAAGGCAAAAGCGAGATCGGCCCCATCCCCGAAAAGCTGCTGAACGCCACCGTCATCGCGGTGGACCTGCCCGAGCTGGACATCTCCAACTACAAGGCGGTGGACGACTTCATCCGCCGGTATAAGCCCGACGTCATCATCAACTGCGCCGCCTACACCAACGTGGACGGCTGCGAGGTGAACCACGACGCCGCCTACAAGGCCAACGCCCTGGGCCCCCGCAATCTGGCCCAGGCCGCCGAAAAGATGGGCTCGCGGCTGGTCCATGTCTCCACCGACTACGTCTTTTCGGGCCGGGAAAACGGCGGCATCCCCCAGGACGAAGCTTGCCTGCCCGGGCCCATCAGCGCCTACGGCTCCACCAAGCTGATGGGGGAGAAGTACGTCGAGCGGTTCTGCCACCGGCACTTCATCGTCCGTACCGCGTGGCTGTACAGCTATTACGGCAAAAACTTTGTCAAGACCATCGTCAACGCCGGCAAAAAGTACGGCAAGCTGGAAGTGGTCAACGACCAGCTGGGCAACCCCACCAACGCGGTGGACCTGGCCCACGAGATCCTGCAGCTGTGCGTCACCCACGAGTACGGGCTGTACCACTGCACCGGCGAGGGCATCTGCTCGTGGTATGACTTTGCCTGCGAGATCATCCGGCTGGCCGGGGTGGACGCCTCGGTCGCGCCCTGCACCAGCGCCGAGTATAAGGCAAAGCACCCCGACAGCGCCGACCGCCCCCACTGGAGCGCGTTGGATAACCGGGCTCTGCGCTGCTCCATCGGCAACCAGGTCCGTCCCTGGCAGGAGGCGCTTGCCTGCTTCTTCCAGCACTGGGACGGGGACAACGGCATGAAAGACTAAGAGGGGAACGAAAAACGCTATGAAAACCTATCTTATCACCGGCTGCGCCGGCTTCATCGGCTCCAACTTCGTGTATTATATGCTGAAAAAGCATGACGACATCCTGCTGGTCAACCTGGACAAGCTGACCTATGCCGGCAACCTGGAAAATCTGAAGGGCGTCGAGGGCGACCCGCGCCACGTCTTTGTGCAGGGCGATATCTGCGATAAGGAACTGGTCGAAGGGCTGTTCCAGAAATATGACTTCGATTACGTCATCAACTTTGCCGCCGAGAGCCATGTGGACCGCAGCATTGCAAACCCGGAGATCTTCGTCCAGACCAACGTCATGGGCACCGTGAACCTGCTGCAGCGGGCCAAGGAAGCCTGGTACGACCCTGCCGCCAAGACCTGGAAGCCGGGCAAGAAGTACCTGCAGGTGTCCACCGACGAGGTCTACGGCGCACTGGGGGCCGAGGGCTTCTTCACCGAGACCACCCCGCTGTCGCCCCACAGCCCCTATTCGTCCTCCAAGGCCAGCGCCGACCTGTTCGTCATGGCCTTCCACGACACCTACGGGATGCCCATCAACATCACCCGCTGCTCCAACAACTACGGGCCCTACCAGTTCCCCGAAAAGCTGATCCCCCTCATGATCAACAACGTCAAGCACCACAAGCAGCTGCCCGTCTACGGCGACGGGATGCAGATCCGCGACTGGCTGTATGTGGAGGACCACTGCAAGGCCATCGACATGGTGGCCGAGGGCGGCAAGACCGGCGAGGTGTACAACGTGGGCGGCCACAACGAGCGGCCCAACATCTTCATCGTCAAGACCATCATCTCCCAGCTCCACGACCGCCTGCAGGACGACGGCATCAGCGAAGACCTCATCAAGCACGTGGCCGACCGTCTGGGCCACGACCGCCGCTACGGCATCGACCCCACCAAGATCAAGAACGACCTGGGCTGGTACCCCGAGACCCCCTTTGAAAAGGGCATCGTCCTGACCATCGACTGGTACCTGGCCCACGAGGACTGGATGAACAACGTCACCTCGGGCAACTACCAGAAGTACTACGAAGAAATGTACAAGAATAAGTAAGCCGCTGTGGCTTTTCCCACGGCCGGCCGCGCTGGCCCTCTCCGCCGCCTGCGGCGGCACCTCTCCCGCACGCGTGAGAGGCAATAAGGAATGGATTTGAAAACAGGCCCTGCCTCATTCCAGTTTGCTGGAACAAGGCAGGGCCTGTTGGTATCTTTGCAAATCTGTCCAGCCGGGCGACATGTGCGGCATGTGCGTCCGGTGTCCTCTTGCGCTTAGCTGATTTTTGCGGCGCATCGAGGATGATGCTTGCAAAAATCAGAGCGCTGCGCCAGATGTGCCGAGGCTGTTTCTGCCGCGGGCAGCGCCTCGGCACATCAGCCTAGGCTAATCCCCATCCGGCGGGCGACGGTCAGCAGGTCGCAGCTTTCGGGGATGTTGCGGCTCTTGCCGGCAACGTCCTCCAGGCGGTTTTCCACCACGCGGCCGTTGACCATGGCCACGGTGACGCCGTAGCGCTCGGCCTCCACCAGCTTGGCGGCATGGCTGCCGAACTGGGTGGACAAAACACGGTCGTAGGCGCAGGGGGTGCCGCCGCGCTGCATATGGCCGGGGATGCACACGCGGGTCTCAAAGCCGGTCTTTTTCTGGACGGCGGTGGCGATGCGGTTGGTGGCGGTGGCGCCGAAACCGGCCTCGGCCCGCTTGGCGGTCCACTCCTTGCGCTTCATGCGGGCTTCCTCGGCGTTCAGGGCGCCCTCGGCCACCGCGATGATGGAGAAGTTGGAGCCGTTCTTGGCGCGGCGCTCGACGGCGGCGCAGACGCGGTCGATGTCGTAGGGCAGCTCGGGCAGCAGGATGATGTCCGCGCCGCCCGCAATGCCGGCATACAGGGTCAGCCAGCCGGCCTTGTTGCCCATGATCTCGATGCACATGACCCGGCTGTGGCTGCCGGCGGTGGTGTGGATGCGGTCGATGACCTCGGTGGCGATCTCGACGGCGGTGTGGAAGCCGAAGGTGACGTCGGTGCCGTAGATGTCGTTGTCGATGGTCTTGGGCAGGCCGATGATGTTCAGCCCCTCCTTGGACAGGAGGTTGGCGGTCTTGTGGGTGCCGTTGCCGCCCAGGCAGAGCAGGCAGTCCAGCTTGAGGTCGTTGTAGGTCTTTTTCATGGCGGCGACCTTGTCCACCTTGTCCTCCTCGATGACCTGCATCATCTTGAAGGGGGTGCGCTTGGTGCCCAGGATGGTGCCGCCCAGCGTCAGCAGGCCGCGGAAGTCGTCCGGCTGCATCTTTTTGTAGTCGCCGTTGATCAGGCCGTGGTAGCCGTTCAGGATGCCGATGATCTCAACGTTGTCCCCCATGCGGACGTACAGCGCCTTCGCTACGCCGCGGATGGTCGCGTTCAGGCCGGGGCAGTCGCCGCCGGCAGTCAGGATGCCAACACGTTTCTTCATTGCAGAACCCTCTTTTCATTTCACTGTTCGTGTGCCCGGGCACAGGCGCCGCCCGCGCCCTTCTTATAGATGTATTAAGAGTAGTCTGAAATGCTTCATCTGTCAAGGTTTTTGGAGATTTTTTTGTAAAAAATGATGGTGCCGCCGTCTTTTCTGTGCCTGCCGGGCAGGGCTGAAAAGCCGACCGGCCCGAAAGGCGGGAGAAAATCCGAAAAAACAGTTGACAACGCCGCTCCATTCAGGTATAATATCCCTTGTCAGCGGCGGGGCCCACCTGCTGCGGAGAATCACCGATGGGGATTTGCATAGTGGTAGTGCGGTAGACTCTGACTCTACTTGTGGGAGTTCGATTCTCTCATCCCCAACCAAACCGCAGCTGCAAAAGCTGCGGTATTTTCGGGGCATAGCGCAGCTGGTAGCGCGCCTGGTTCGGGACTAGGAGGCCGTGGGTTCAAATCCCGCTGCTCCGACCAAGAGACGGATGCTGAAAAGCGTCCGTCTTTTTTTGTTGTTTTTGGCAAAACGCGGCGGGATGCGCACGCCGATTTGTGAAAAAGGCTGAAAATCGCGCCGGAGGCGTTTCGCGTCTTTACAATCGCGGCGGTGTGTGTTACAATGCAAAGCGTTATCACTGCATTGCTTTATCACGGCATAGTGATAGAGACGGGAAGCGCAGCGGATGTCAAGGAGGAGTTCAAGATGAGAAAGTGGAAAAAAGCAGTATCCCTGATGCTGACGGCGGCCATGGCCCTGTCCTTTGCGGCGTGCGGCGGCTCGGCGTCCAGTGCGGCCGGCGCATCCAGCGCGGACGGCTCCAGCGAAGCGGAAAGCACGGCGTCCAGCGCCGCCGCGAACGAGAATGTTGCCAGCTTCACGGAGAGCGACGTCGCCTACGTCCAGGACAAGGGCACGCTGGTGGTGGGCATGACCGATTTTGCCCCCATGGACTACCGGGACGACAGCGGCGAGTGGATCGGCTTTGACGCCGACATGGCCAAGGCCTTTGCCGAGTACCTGGGGGTCGAGGCGGAATTTTTGGAGATCAACTGGGACAACAAGCTGATGGAGCTGGACACCAAGGGCGTGGACGCCATCTGGAACGGCATGACCATCACCGATGAAGTGACCAACGGCGCTTCGGTGTCCGAGCCCTACTGCAACAACGGCCAGGTGGTGGTCGTGTCCGCCGACAAGGCCGCGGACTACCAGGATGTGGAGAGCCTGTCCGGTCTGAGCTTTGCGGTCGAGAACGGCTCGGCCGGCGCGGAACAGCTGGACGCTTTGGGCATCCCCTATGTGGCCAAGTCCACCCAGGCGGACGCTTTGATGGAAGTGGCTTCCGGCGCGTCGGACGCCTGCGTCATCGACCTGCTGATGGCCGGCGCCATGATCGGCGAGGGCACCAGCTACCCCGACCTGACCTACACCGTCCAGCTGAACAGCGAGGAGTACGGCGTGGGCTTCCGCAAAGGGTCGGACCTGGTGGACGCGTTCAACACCTTCTGGAAAGAAGCCTATGACGACGGCACCGTGATGGAGACAGCCACCACCTACGGCGTCCAGGAATCCGTCATCGAAAAGTAAACTGCCGAAAACCAAAAGGCAAGTCCGGCCCCGCCAGGGAGCCGGGCTTGTGCTGTGAGAGAGGAACCGCCTATGCTGCTGACCGTCACCCTGACTTTGCTGGAAGGGCTGGGCACCACCCTGAAACTGTTTGCCCTGACCCTTTTGTTCGCGCTACCTCTGGGCCTTGTCATCGCCCTGGGGGCCATGAGCCGGATCACCCCCCTGCGCTGGCTGGTCAGCACGGTGGTGTGGGTGGTGCGGGGCACCCCCCTGATGATCCAGATCCTCATCATCTTTTACGGGCCGGGCCTTCTGTTCGACCTGCCGCTGCTGCCCCGGTTCGGGGCGGCGCTGCTGTCCTTCGTCATCAACTACGCCTGCTATTTCTCCGAGATCTACCGCGGCGGCATCCAGTCCATCCCCAAAGGCCAGTATGAGGCCGGCGAGGTGCTGGGCATGACCAAGAGCCAGATCTTTTTCAAGGTGACGCTGCTGCAGGTGATCAAGCGGATCGTCCCGCCCATGGGCAACGAGTTCATCACCCTGGTCAAGGACACCGCCCTGGTGCGGGTCATCTCGGTGTACGAGATCATCTGGATGGGCGAGTCCTACATCAAAAAAGGGATGATCTGGCCCTTGTTTTACACCGCCGTGTTCTACCTGGTGGTCAACGGCATTCTGACGCTGCTGTTCCGCTGGGCCGAAAAGAAGCTGGATTATTTCCGCTGAGGAGGGGAGCGCCATGCCTGTTTTGGAAGTCAAGAACATTGAAAAGCACTTCGGCGCAACCCGTGTGCTGGAGGACATCAGCTTCGATCTGGAGCAGGGCCAGGCCCTGGCCATCATCGGGTCGTCGGGCAGCGGCAAGACCACCCTGCTGCGCTGCCTGAACTTCCTCGAGACGCCCGACCGGGGGCAGATCGTGGTCAACGGCGAGACCCTGTTTGACGCCGCCGACCCCGCCACCCAGCGGGAGGCGGAAGTGCGCCGCAAGCGGCTGCACTTCGGGCTGGTGTTCCAGTCCTTCAACCTGTTCCCGCAGTACACCGCTTTGCAGAACGTCATGCTGGCAAAGCAGCTGCTTGCCCAGGAGCAGCCCGACTACAAGGCCCGCAAAAAGGAGATCAACGCCGCCATCGAGGTCGAGGGCCGGGAGCTGCTGCACCGGATGGGCCTGGCCGACCGCGCCAACCACTACCCTCACCAGCTTTCGGGCGGACAGCAGCAGCGGGTGGCCATCGCCCGGGCGCTGGCCCTCCACCCGGATATCCTCTGCTTTGACGAGCCCACCAGCGCCCTGGACCCCGAGCTGACCGGCGAGGTGCTGAAAGTGATCCGCTCCCTGGCCGAGCAAAAGACCACCATGATCATCGTCACCCACGAAATGGCCTTTGCCCGCGACGTGGCCGACCAGATCATCTTCATGGACGGCGGCGTCATCGTGGAGCAGGGCCCTGCCCGCCAGGTGATCGAGCGCCCGCGGGAGGAGCGTACCAAACAGTTCCTGGCCCGCTACGCCCAGGAGCGCTAAAACTAAAAAAGAAAAACGGGGCCCCATCTGCCGCACTCCTGTACGGACAGATGGGGCCCTTTGGCGTTGTACCGGCCGTTACTCCCGCGGCCGGCCGTGAGCCGGATGCTAAAGACGGTTTTCTTCTCCCCAGACGCACAGCTGGTCGAGGATCTTCATCAGGGACAGGCCCCGCTCGCTGAGGCGGTATTCCACCTTGGGCGGTATCTGGGGGTATTCCTGGCGGAGGATGAGCTGGTCCTGTTCCAGCTCTTTCAGGTTGCGGCTCAGCGTCTTGTCCGAGACGGTTTTCAGATACCGTTTCAGCTCATTGAAACGCACCACCTGAAACTCCATCAGGCAATACAGGATCACCATTTTGTGCTTGCCCGCGATCAGGGAGAGGGTATAGCTGAAGCCGGTGTCCTCAAAATTGGCGTGCTCGATATAGTTCTGAATCATAGTTTTGCTTTCCTCAAAGATAGTACCTTTCTTATATGACAGTACTTGTCTTTTGCTGCCTGCCTGCTATAATCATTATAGAAGCAGGCGTTGCAGATGTCAATGCCGGAGAAAGCGAGGTAAAATGCGATGAGAAAACAGCTCCCTTTAACGGAAGGCATCTTCCCGATGCCGGTGCTGATGGTGGCCACGTACAACGAGGACGGCACGGTCAATGTGATGAACGCTGCCTGGGGCACCATGCAGGAGAGGGATACGGTGGTCCTGAACCTGACCGAGACCCACAAAACCGTGCAGAACATCAAGGCACGCGGAGCCTTCACGGTGAGCATTGCAGACGCGGCCCATGTGGTGGAGGCCGACTATTTCGGGGTGGCCTCGGGCAACCAGACCCCCGACAAGTTTGCCAACAGCGGCCTGACGGCCACCCGCTCCCCGGTGGTGGACGCGCCGGTCATCCATGAATTCCCCCTTTGCCTGGAGTGCCGGTTCCTTGAGTATCAAACGAACGAATATGGCTGCGGCGTCATCGGCAAGGTGGTTCGAATCACCGCCGATGAAAGCGTCATGGAAGGGGACAAAGTGGACATCTCCCGTGTAAACGCGATCGCCTTTGACCCCTACACCCACGGGTATTACCGTGTGGCCGAACGGGTGGGCGAAGCCTTCCGGGACGGCCTCCGGCTGAAAAAATAACTGCATAGCGCCCCCGCCCCCCCGGCCCCGTGCCGGAGGGGCTTTTTTGCTGGGAAAAAGGCAACAAAACAACCAAAGCCCTGTCCAACCGGACAAGGCTCAGCGTGGCGATAAGAGAATGAGAGTGTCGTCGGAGCCTGCCGCACTGCACTTATGGCCGGCCGGCGATGTAAAGCGGGCCGAACAGGCTGCCCAAAAACAGCAGGAGATACAGCTGGCTGGGCCGGAAGGCGGGAAACAGCCAGCCCAACGCGAGATTGACCAGAGGAAGCAGCGCCGGGACCAGGCAGGACCAGACCCGCAGCGCCCTCACGATGCGGGGCCAGTTTGTGTTGTTGAAGGCCACGCCGGGGACGTTGATCCGCAAGATGTAGTCCCAGAAAAAGCCCAGCTGGTTCTCGTCGTAGAAGTCCGGCAGGCGGACCGGCACGAGCAGCCAGAAGTACGCACCGAAAACGGCGGCCATGATCGCAAGCAGCTGCACCGTTTCGGCGTGCGGGTTGCCCAGCCGGAAGTTGGCGTAAACGCCTGCGGCCCCGGCGGCCAGGGCCGCGGCAAACCAGACGATCCCCCTGGGGCGCTGCTGCCACGCCCGCTTGGACGTATGGATGGAATCGGGGTAGCGGATCGCGGCCTTGACCGCGTGCTCGACCGTGTCCGGGGCGATGGGCTCAGCGGCGGGACAGCGGCGGCAGAGCAGCAGCTCGGTCACTGTCACCTCCAGCGCTTCGGCCAGCGGGATGAGCAGGGCCGTGTCCGGCAGGCTCAGACCGGTTTCCCCAACTTAAAGAGATAAATGGTTTATTTGCGTTTTTACTCCACTTTGCCGATAAAACGGTAGTAGATTTCAATCTCCTGGGTGCGGGTGTTGCTTTCGTCTTTTACGGCTTCATGGACGACAATCTTCTCGATCAAGGCATTCAGCAGTTCGGCAGTCAGTTCTGAGGGATTCACATACTGCTTGATCAGGTTCACCCATTTTTCGGCGTCCACGGCGCTCTGCTGTTGGGCGACAAGGTCGGCGTTCAGCTTTTCGATCTTTTCCGCCAGCTCCTGCTGCTCGGTCTGATACCGCTGGGACAGCATATTGAAGTTGTACTCGGTGATGCGCCCAGCGGCCCAATCTTCGTACATCTTGGCAAACAGGCGGTCCAGCTCGGCCTTGCGCTTCTCTGCCTTGTTCAGCTCCGCTGCCTGTTTTTTCTGGCTTGCCGTGCGCTCCCTGTCACCGGCTTTCAGCAGCTTTTGCAGCAGGCGTCCCTCGTCCATCTGTGCCTGGTAAGACCAATATTGAATCCGTGCCAGGACGTAGGTATAAAGGACATCATAGCGGATATAGTGCATGGTGCAGTGTCCGGTACCCTGGCCATAGTTGCTGCAATGGTAGTGACCATAGGGCTTTTTGTTCTGATTGTTCATGCCAAACGCCAGCGACCAGCCGCAGTCTGCGCACTTCACCAGCCCGGAGAAGATCTGTGTCGTGCCGTCTTTCTGCTTGCGGCGGCGCGTCTCGATCAGCTCCTGCACCCGGTCAAAGACATCCTTGCTGACAAGGGCTTCATGGGTATTTTCCACACGAATCCATTCCTCTTTCGGCTTGCGGACCTTTTTCTTGTTCTTGTAAGAGATGTTGGTCTGCTTATTGTGGATGCTGTTGCCGATATAGGTTTCATCTTTCAGGATACTTTTGACCTGTGCAATCGTCCAGGCGTAGGACTTTTCCTCCGGCGCGCCGGCGTAAATGTTGGCAAAGGTGCCGTACCTCTTGTAGTTCAGCCAACCGGCGGTGGGCACTTTTTCCGCGATCAAAATGCGGGTGATCTTGGCTGCGCCAGCGCCATGAACGGCCAAACCGAAGATTTTCTCTACGATCCAGCGGGTTTCTTCGTCCGGTGTCAGCGTGTTCTTGATCTCCGGGTGGCGCTTGTAACCCAGCGGCGCATAGGCAAAAATGCGTTCTCCCTTTTCAAATTTCGCATGGAGTGCGCTCTTTACCTTGCGGCTGGTGTCCTTGGCAAACCACTCGTTGAACAGATTCTTGAACGGCACGAACTCAGACAGGCCCTTTTCGGTGTCCTCATTCTCGGCAATGGCGATATAGCGGACCTGTTTCTCCGGGAACACAAACTCCAGATAATAATCCATCATCACGTGTTCACGTCCAAACCGACTGAGGTCTTTGGTTACGATGCAGTTGACTTTTCCCGCTTCCACATCGCTCATCATCCGCTGGAAGCTGGGGCGGTCAAAATTGGTGCCGCTCCATCCGTCGTCCACGTACTCGCCATAGACGCGCAAGCCGTTCTCGGCGGCAAACTTTTGCAGGATGGTGCGTTGGGTCTCAATGCTGACGCTGTCGCCGAAATTTTCATCATCGCGGCTCAGGCGCATATACAAAGCGGTGCTGTAGATTTTGGTTTTCGTATTGTTCGGTTGTTTCACTGTAATATCCTCCTTTGCGTTGAAACAACCCACGCTTACAATACTTCTACGTCTATTATACTGTAAGCGCGGGCGTGATTCAACGATCAATCATTGCTCTTTGTCTGCTTAAACAGCATTCAAAAAGGCCGGGGCGCTGCTGTCCCGGCCCGCATGGTGGCGAACGGCGTCTTCCACCAGCTCGTCCATCTGCTTGCCTCCATCCGCAAAATGCTCAGAGATTTTGATGCAGAGATTCCCGCAGTAGAAATATTCCGTGCCATCCGGCCCCACGACATAAAACGATGTGTTTTCCAAGGTCGGTTCCGGCCCCTCATACTGCTTGCTCCATTCTTCCAGGAGTTCTGCCGGCGGCTCGAAAACTGGGTCAAAGCAGGATTCAATGTCGATATAGCCATAGTCGGGTTCATTCATAAAATCTTCGTGTTTTCTCATGCGGTTTCCTCCATCAATTAAAGTTCCATATCCTGCCCGCGGCGGCGGGAAGGCTGCTCATGCTGTCTTGTTTGCGGGGTGTGGGTCAAAATGGCCACAAGAAAAGCCCGCACCCTCTCCGGCGCGAGCTTCACGGCGTCCAGATAGGGCTGGACGCTCTTTTTTAGTTCCTGATATTTTTCGCTCAGCGATTCATACCGCTTTTTCCAAATTGCGGCGCTTTTTTGGGCGGAAGCCAGCCGCTCCTGCAACCTGCCGTTGTCCGCCTTGACGGTAATGCTATTGACAGCGTAGGATTTTAATGTGTCGCACTCCTGCGGCGTCAGCGAAATGTTTCCGGTAATGGGATTTTTCTTGCCCATTGTCTGAATTTCCTCTGTGGTCAGGGCGACCGTGCGCTGCTCTTTGGTCTGGCTTTGAAGGGATTTCAGCTCCTTCGCCTTTTTCTGCGCGGCCACCTCAGTGGCGCTCAGCGTCTGCTCCGCCTGGGCCACCTGGGCGGTCACAGCCTCCAACCGCTGCTGCTCCGCCTGTACCTTGAACTGGGTCACGGTCAGATGCTCTTCGGTGCTGCCACGCTCGCCGCGCTCCACATCAGTATACCCGGCGGCGCGCATGCAATGGAAGAAATCGTCTTGCAGCACACTGTAGGACTTTTTCAAGACGGGCTTTCCGTTTTTCTGCAAGACCGGGTTTCCATCGGCGTCGAGGGCGGGCTTGGACATCCATTTCTTGCTCCGGCTGACCTGCATGACGGTCTCCTTCACCGTGCCGACCAGAGACTTGTCCTTGCAGCGTTTGCTCCAGAGGATCTGTTTCTCCACCACCGGCACATAGACCACATGGAGGTGGTAGTGGTACACCTCCTGGCCCAGCGCCTCCGACATGGCCCGGTTGATCTCGTCGGCGTGCATCACGGCGGAGAGGATATACTGCTCCCCGCCCACGATCTTTACGGCGGCCTTGTAGGCATCGGCGTAAAACTGCCTGGCAAATTCATAGCCGCCGTGGTTGTGGAAGTAGGCGGAGTTCACATCAAAAATCAGCTCGCCAAAGTGGATGGCGTCTGGTTTCAGACCGCGGGTGGAGATGATTTTGTCCTGTTCCATCTGCCGGAACATCTCCGTGTAGCTGGCGGTGGGGGCTTTGAAGTGGATATTGAGCGGGGTGCGTTCCGGGAGAATATCGGGGTTGCGGTAGCTGTCTTTTTCCCTTTCGTTGTGTTTTTGGGTGTTGCCGATGTCCTTGTCCGGGACATCCACATTTCTGGCGCTGGTACGGTCGATTCCGTCGTTTCTTGCCATAAAATCAACTCCTTTCGTTGGGGCGTGGACGGTCGCGGGACGGGGGATGCACTTCCTGCGGGAAGTGTAATAACCCACTATAACACTTTCATCCCGGAGGGCTGCAAAGTGCCGTGGGCTCTCCGAGGGGGAGTTGCGTCCACTGCGGTGGCCGCCGCTGGATATGAAAAATCCACCCCCGCTGCTTTTACATATTCAGCACAAAGGGCTGCTCTCCTGTGCCGGAGCGCAGCCCTTTGGTGTCAGCGATCACGCGGAGGCCTTCGCTGACGGCCCATCACAAGCAGCGCGCTGCTTGCGATGGGGACGAGAGTCACGGTTTGGCGCGGCGCTGCCATACAATGTCGTACCCCAGGGCATCGGCCAGCTGCACAGTTCGGTGTAATTGGATACTGCAAGAGAATGGGGCGAACCGCTGCGTACGTACGTACAGCGGCTCAGCCCTGCAATCCTTCCGGCTTGTCCTTCGGTACGTACGTACGCAGCGAATCACCGGAAAACACCGACATATTCGGATGCACCAGCGCCTCGATCCCGAAAAATCCCCGCACCCGGCGACCGGCGGCGTTGGTCACATTGTTGCAGTATTCGAGATTGTACTTGCCTTGGCTGGCGATCACGGCATCGCTGAAGCTGCGGGGCTTTAGCGCAGTTAAGCCGTTTTCAGCGCAGAAAATTTGGTACACTTCATACAGCTCCTTGGAGCTGATGGTTGCATCCGCTTTCAGCCGGATATAGCCCTCGGATTCCAGAAAATCGAACACATTGTTGTTGTCCCGCTTGACGGATTCCCGGTTTTCTCTGGTGCGCTGGCTCTCGGTGAACTTGAAGTTGTTTGCCACCAGCCGCTGCAATCCGGCAAAGGCCCAGAGAAAGATGCCCTCGATCTCTGTTTTCATCTTCTCGGCAATGTCGGGGTCGTCCACACGATTTACCGGCTTCTCCTTCGTGGTTAGAACGAGCTGCCGCCGGTAAAAGCCGTCGCTGTGGTCAAAGAGGGCCTGCAAGTCGCCGTTGCTGAACGCCAGCAAGCGGGAAGACATCCACCCCTGGTAGCTCTGTTTGCCTTTGCGCTCCAAATCCATCTTGCCCTGTGCGGTGACGATGGATTTGACATAGTTTGTCTGGCGCAGCGCCTCCATTCGCATATCGTCATCGACACACAGCAGAATGTGTTCCAGGTCAGCGCGGGCGAAACGGTTTTCGGAGATTTTGCCGATGCTGCCGTCCTTCATGTTGCTGCCGAACAGGGCCGACAGCACCGCGCCGATCTGGCTCTTTCCTTCGCCGCCGCTGCCTTTGATGACCATCATCCGCTGACCTTTGTTGCTGGGGATCAGGCAGTAGCCGATATATTCCTGCAAAGTGGGAATGTCCTCCGGGTAAAGAAGTCCATCCAAAAAAGCCAGCCAGCGGGTCGGTGTGGTGGCTTCGGGATTGTAGGCTACTGGCAGGCGGTTGCGAACGATCTCCGGCTTGCCCTCTATGAAGTTGCCGTCAAGGAACAGTGTCCCGTTCGCCAGATGGATGCGGTCTGTCTCCGGCGGAAAATCCTCCACCAGCGCCGCCAGCTTCATCAGCTCCACAATGTTGCTGATCTTACGCGGAATATTGCTCACCGCGCAGCAACGCAGTTCGTCAAAGATTTCGCTGCGCAGCGGCAAGTCGTTGGTCACTCGACCGTCAGGTGTGAAAAAAGCCCCGTTTGTGTAGATGATTTTGTGTCTGCTGAGGAAATCATCACAAAACAGGGCTTCGTTGATATGCTTGCCGTCAAACCAGATGGGCTGGTTGACCTCACGCGATTGCTCGTTCTTCATCACGGTGGCATACCTCCTTTTCCAGACATTTGAGCCGCTGTTCCAGCACGGTGATGTCGCCATCCTCCAGCAGCGTGTCCACCGCCTTCACACGTTGTTCTAATTCTGCATACATGAGAACGTCCAACAAGTGATTTACATACTCGATCATCTGACACGCCTCCACAAAGCGGTTGTCCAGGTCGTCCTCCGGTGATTGCGGGGCGTACTCGACCTTCCAGCGTTCCAGCAGGCGCAGATAATCACACAGCACCCGCTGGCAGTACATCTCGTCATCCCGGAAGGCCCGCGCCAGCGGATAGGGCTTTTTCAGCGCCATCGCTGCCGGGGGCTTGTCCGGGTCGATGCCGAAGTCATAGGCCAACTTCTTTGCGGCCTCGTAGCTGCTCAGGCCAAACAGCCGCGCCACAAAGTCTATCACATCGCCGGTGGCCCCGCAGCCGAAGCAATAGAAGTAATCTCTGTTCAGCTTCATGCTGGGATGTCGGTCATCGTGGAAGGGGCAGCGATCATATCGCCCCGGTTGACCTTGCAGCCGTAGTGTTTGGCGGCTTGCTTTATTGTAACGGATGCTTTTACAAGTTCAAACAGATCCATCTTGTTCTCCTCCTTATCGATTGTCCGGCCAATATGCCGCGTCAAAAAAGATGCCCTTCGTTTCTGCCATTGAACCTCTCTTTCTTGCGCCCGAGGCGCAGCCGTTGTATAATGTGAATAGTTCCGTTTTGTGTAACTGTCAATCCGCACAGCTATTTGCGGTGCATCAGCATGGCGCGGTTCCTCCTTTCCTTGCCTGTCAGCTGTCTTGTAATCTGTTTGATTGCTATTCAGGTTACTCCCTCTACTGATAGGAGAAAAAGCGGGTGTAAAACGGAACCGTTTTCGCAGAAACACAAAATTATTTTTTGAGGGAGGCGAGGTCATGGCGCTGATACTGGATGATGACAGCCTGCTGGATGCGGCGGATGGCTTCGCCGGTTGGGACGACGCCCTGGAAGACGATACGCTGGCGCAGGAGCTGGAGCAGGAACGCGCCGCAGAGCTGGAAAGCGAACTGGAGCAGGACGAGCGGCCCATTGACTATGACGCCGAGCTGGAGGATGCGGAGGAAGAAGCAGCGCCCACCAGCGGGAAACGGCTGAAACGGGAGCTTCGGGCCGAGGCGCTGCGCCGGTTGGAAGATGCCGCCCGGACAGCGGAGGACTTCGCCGTTGTGGTGGAGGAATGGAACAAGCTCGACCGCAATCGTGAGCGCCGGGAACGGGATCACGAAAACCTGCGGGGCGATGTACCGCTGGAATATCAGGCCGTGCCGGAGCCGAAGATCGTGCCTCGCTGGCTGAACAATCCGGCGGTGCGCCAGCTGTGCAGCGGCAACTTCCTGGACATTCTTTTTGACTGCTCCTACGAGATGCACCAGCTGACTTCTAATGCGTTCTTATCCGATATGATCGAGGAACTGAGCGAGGAACACAAAGAAATCCTTTATTTCCTCTCCATCCGGCTGTACAGCACCACCCAGCTGGCGCAGATGCGCGGCCAATCTGACCGTAACATCCGCAAGGTGCGCAACACCATCCGAAAAAAGCTGCAAAAGAAGTTGTATGCCCATCTGTGCCGGATGCAGGACGAGGGAAAAAGCCTGACGCTGCGGGAGCGGCAGTTTATGGAGGAATATGCTGCGTTGCTTGGGGAAAAGGGCAAAGACGCTGTGATACGCCGGGAGAACAAGACCAAACGACGCAAGAAAAAAGCTGTCCTTGACGGCGGCAAGGACAGCGAGTAATATAAAATCAGATGGATGAGATTACTATGTAGAGGGTGAGGCCATGAAGAACTTGTTTGAGCAGTCCCGTTCCCATTGGGTGCGGTATGACCGCTATGAGCTGAAAACCGCCGCCAATGGAAAGCGGTACGTCACACCGGCGAAAGACGCGAAGCCCGATGTGTATAACCCCATGAAGGAGATGCCCGGCATGGTGCTGGATGCCCTCAATGTGGGGATGCTGATGATGGGCCATCGGACGGATGTGGACGTGGATGCGGCCATTCTGGAATTTGTCACAAAGTACGGCCTGCTGGGCCTGATGACGGCGCTGCCCACCACGCCGTCTTTCATGGACTACGAGGCAGTTTACCTGCCGAAGAATCACTTCATCAAGGCGGAGACGATGGAGACGGAGGATTATCTGGCGCTGTTCTATCCCTTTGAGCAGCTGGACGTGGTGAAACAGGGCGTAGAATCCGACTGGACGGTATCCGGCGACCGCACGATGATCGCGCTGACCATGACCTTTGCCGACGAGCCGATGGCAAAAACCATGAGCTTCCAGCGGGAATATGCGGAACCCTATGACTGGATCGCCCAGCAGCTCAAAGATTGGGCCTTTACGCTGACAACCTCCATTTTGTACTACCACGACTACGATTCCATCGACGAGGGAACTCGGAACCTGTACCGCAAGGCGATGGCGGCCTTTGGCGGGATCGCGCCCAGCTACCACATTGAGCTGCTGGAGAAGCCAACGATTTATTGGGACTTTCACTCGCTTTTGCTGGGTATCCAGATGATGTTCAGCTTCATGCTGGTGGACGAGGCAAGGCCGTTGCGGCTGTGCAAACACTGCCAGAAGGTGTTTATGAGCAATCGTGCGAACGCCGTTTTTTGCAGCGCACGGTGCAAGAACCAGTATAATGTCTATAAGAGCCGGGGAAAACAGAAAGAACAGGATGGTGACGAAAATGCCTGAGAGCCAGAATACGGAATGGAAAAGCAAGTGGAAAGACGAATATCTGGAATGGATTTGCGGCTACGCCAACGCTCAGGGCGGAAAAATCTATATCGGCTGTGATGACGAGGGGAACGTCGTGGGCCTGCCCAACGCCCGCAAGTTGCTGGAGGATATTCCCAACAAAATCCGGGACGCGATGGGCATTATTGTCGGTGTCAACCTGTTGGACGAGGATGGCAAGGAATATATTGAAATCGACGTGCCGCCGTATCCCATTGGTATTTCCTGCAAGGGCGTCTACTACTACCGCAGCGGCAGCACACGGCAGATTCTGACCGGCCCGGCGCTGGAAGCCTTCCTCATGCGAAAACGGGGCGCGACCTGGGACAATCTGCCGCTCCCGGCTTTTTCGCTGGACGATGTGGATGACGAAACAGTGGCTCATTTTAAGCAGTGGGCCGCCAAAAAGGGACGCATTGACAAAAGCGTTCTGGATGAGCCAAAAGATGTGCTGATGGAAAAGTTGCACCTGATGAACGGCCCGTATCTGACCAACGCGGCCATGCTGCTGTTCAGCAAAGACCCGGAGAAATGGCAGCTGGGCGCGTATGTGAAAATCGGTTACTTTGAGACGGACGCCGACCTGCTGTATCAGGATGAAATACACGGCTCCATTCTGGAACAGATTGATAAAATCGTGGAGCTGGTGTATCTCAAGTACATGAGGGCCAAAATCACCTATGAAGGGATGCAGCGGATCGAGCGGTACTTTGTGCCGGAAGAAGCACTGCGGGAAGCCTTGCTGAACGCCTTGTGCCATAAGCAGTACCAATCCGGCGTACCGATCCAAATCAGCGTGTACGAAGATAAGCTGTATATCGCCAACTGCGGGTGCCTGCCGGAAAACTGGACGCTGGAAAACCTGATGAACAAGCACGCCTCCAGCCCCTACAACCCCAACATTGCCCATGTGTTCTATCTGGCGGGCTTTATTGAGAGCTGGGGACGTGGCATTGAAAAAATCTGCTCTGCCTGTGAAAAGGACGGCGTGCCGCAGCCGGAATATACCATCAATCCCGGCGACATTATGATCAAATTCACCGCGCCGGAAGATCGGGTCATCCGTTCTGTTACCGGTAGGGTGACAGAAAAGGTAACAGATAAAGTGACAGATACCTTGGACGAAACATCGCTCAAAATCTTGAATCTTCTTGCAGTTGACCCGGCTTACACAACGACTTTTCTTTCTGAAAACCTGTCCTTGAGCCGGAAAACCGTATCGCTAAGATTGAAAATGCTCAAAGAGAACGGCTTAATCGAGCGTGTTGGTTCCGACCGCAAAGGATACTGGAAATTACTCAAATAAAACAAAGTGCCCTCGCGGCAGGCTGATAAGGCTTGCTGCGAGGGCATCGCTGATAATTCAATGGATATTTTTGCCGATTATTTGATTGTGTATGCCGTTGTGTGGTATACCTGTTTCGCTGGATCAGTAAGCGCTGGGCAATCTTTAGCTGAAACCGACCAGTTTTTTATGCGAAAGGTAATGATTCTTATTCGATGACTCCGTCCGTATCGAAGATGTGATCCAGCTCATCAGTATTGATCGCATGAGACACCTTGTCGCGGATCGCTGTCCGGTACATATCCAATCGTTTGAACTGGTTTCTTCCGGCTGAATCCTTGCTCATGCGGATAAGCTGGATTCTGCCGACACCCGGATTCTGTCTTGCGTATTCAGCAAAGCCCTTTGCTTTTCCGAGGTTATCCTTAAAGTCTGCGCTGTGTGGCTCAAGAATATCAATCACATAACCGAGGCGTTCGTCCTGACGAACTACGATAAAATCAGGATACGTCGGTTTGATTTCTCCATCAATTTCATATGGGATGCAAAGCGCCCACGACGCTCTGGAAGGATTACGAATCCAGCAGACAAAATCCGGTCGCTTTTCTTCCTCGGCAATCAGATCGGCCTCCCAGCCGTTTAGCTTCAGCTTTGCTGTTCCAGTGGTTTCGTTGACGAACAAATGGTCTCTGTATTCTTTGCCGCCAGCTTCATGTGGCACCTGAATTGTCTCAGGAAGGCGAAAATTGTGCTTACTTACCACATCGCCGTCGGACACAATGCTGTCGTAGTCACGGCGAATTTTTTCTGAGTCAATGGTGGCAATGTACCTGCGATAATCATCATTTAGTCCATGGAAACGTTTCTCCGCATAGGCATGAAGCCTATCCATACAATCTTCGTCAGCGACAAAAAGAATGACATCTACCTTAAAGGCTGTTGGGTCACTTAAGTCGCCATATTTATTGCCATACACCATGCCGATGCCTTCGCGCCCCAGTTTCACATCGGCAATCTGGAACTGACGCTCAATATCTGTATCGGTCGTCGTAAACATATCATGAACAGAATAGTTGTCCACGGTCTCACCGAAGACATCAAAAATTTGCGTGGACAGCTTGAACTGTTTTACCTGCTGCACAAGGTCATCGTACTTGTCCTTAGCTTTCAGATCTTCCACATAATCATGAATCATCTGGACAATCTCATTCTGTACCTCTCTGATTGCCTCACGGCGCAGCTTGGACATACTAAGCAGGTGTGCCATCCGATATAGCGATTTAAGATAATCGTTAATCCGGAGCGCTCTGACATTATAAGAAAGCAGACCGGCATCATTGATGAACTTCATAACTGCTTCACGGTCAAATAAATCCTCTGCTTTTTCTTGCTGACTATCCGGAATCGCAGTTTCAGATGCAACAGTTGCACTCGGCTGAGCATCTGCTGTCGGTGTAACATCTGGCTGAACGGTCTGTGCGCTCTCGGCGCTCATCCGTTGGAGTGTCGCAGCAGGCTGTGCTGATGTCGCTTCGGCTGCATCCGGAATTTGTGTTTGCTGCTGTAACGGAGCGGACTCACCCTGCGTATCTGTTATGGATGCCAAAGTCTGTGCCGCGTTATTTTGATTGGCAAACACATCCAAAGTCATCTGTCCCGGAATTGGCGTTTGCGTTTTCTTCTTCGGTTTGACAGTTAAGGTCTCGAAGCGCTTTTCAGATAATGACTCACCAAAAACGTCTGTCGGAATATCTCCACCCTCAGTGCTCTGCAATGCCTCTACAACGTCTTTGACAGTTTCCTCGTTAAAGTACGGTAAATAGAGGTGCACATCATTCAGGACATCATCGACCTGAATATGCATCTGCATCGGGGTTCTGACCATGCGTCCGAGAAGTTGTGCGATATACGTGGCGTCATTTGCGCGTTTGAAGGACATCATGGTCTCTGCCCTTGGGCAATCCCAGCCTGTGGACAGATTTTCTTTAAAAAACACAATACGGATATTGCGATCATCTGCGATGCGGGAAGGCTCCTCATAGCGTACTTCAAGTCCATTTACCGTAAGAGAGGCAGTTGTTCCTCCGAAAGTGTGAACTACCTGACCGCTTTCCAGCTTGAAACCTGTCCGCTCTTCGATTTTTGCGATGCAATCATCCAAATTGCTATCGGTCAGTTTACCGCCGGTTCCATTCAAAACCTGAATGATTAAAATTGGATTCACATAGGCATAATGCTGCTCAAAACAATACTGCGTCCAGTGTTCCCACTTTTCCTTCCAATCGTCTGCTGCCGCCTGCAGGATAGCCATATCGTTGTTGACTGCGCTGGCCTCCGGGTAAGTGATAACAATGCGGTCTTTTAAAAGTCCGGACGCCCGCACCTCGTCCGCAGTGACAATGGCCTTATGTATAGTTGAAGATGTGCCCTCGACCAGAGCATTGAACCGTTGAGTCGTTGCGGACATACCGATCACCACAGGCATCGGCGGGATATGATCCTCGTCACTACCCTTGATGAACTTCTGCATGATTGTCGTGGCTTTGCTGGCTTCACGACCCTGCATACCACGATGTGCCTCATCGATAATGAAGTATAGGCGGTCACTCTTATCTCTGACGGTATTGGCCAGCGTTTCCCAAATGGTATAGGAACGGTTATCACCATTTTTGGTGAGCCTTGATGTAACAGATAGCTTCTGCGTATTTAAGAAATAGATATGCCCGTCCTCGAAAGTCTCCTTGTCAAAAGAGTCCTCCGTTACTGTCACACACTGCGAAAGGCGGATTTTATCGGCCTTAGAATCGATCTTCAGCTTGGACTGCTCGTTCAGCTGCGGAGAATCCGAAAGCCAGACAATGATTGCATTCGGTTGCTCTGCGTAGGAGTCATCGCCATATAGGATGCTTTCAATCAGCGCAGACATGATGATGGTCTTTCCAGCTCCGGTCGGAGCAGTAAAGGAAACCACCTGTGGCGCATGCGTTCTATGATAACTGCCCAATGCCTCCGCAGTCTTCATTCGGATGTCGCTGAGGGCTCTTTTCTGAAAAGGGAATAATTCTACTTTCATAGTTACCTCCCTGTGTTGATACGGAAATTGTCCAGATAATCCCGGTAAAGCTGATAGCAGGTTTTGCCATCATAGGCGCGGATCATTGACCGGTAAGCTATCTCTGAATCTGTCACGATAAAGACTGTCTGAATTTCTGGATGCTGGCTTAATTCCGCATCAAACTCGGAATAATATATTTCGTTTATCAGAACTGCCATTTTGTTCTGTGGCAGAATGAGCATCTCCGGAAGCTCGTCACTTTCGAGTGCCGGACATTTTCCAATGGCTCCGCCCTTCATCCAGAGCACCGGGAGCAGTTCTTTGAATTGCCGGCCAAGCGCCACGGATGTCTTGTCAAGAAAGCTCAGTTTGAAGAACACAGCATTGGTTTTGAATCCATCAGACATCTTCAAATCCGCTAATTCAGGATAAGCCGGTTCTTTTTCTTTTTTATATACTTTCCCTCGAATTTTTTTTCCAGTTTCGGGATTAACAATTTCCCCTTCAATCTCGGTATATTGTTCCACATTACATCCATAATTTCCATCGAGAGGTTTTCCATCAATATTGCATCCCTTAATGGAACAAACCGTTCGAGGCCATGTGACATACCTAGCAATACCGAGTCTGTCCCACTCCTTATCTCCTGGCCTATATCCTTTTTCATCTAATGCTTTTGCTTCATCCGCTGAAACTTCATTGTTGGTTACCATAATACACCGGCGATGACCATTGTCTATTGAATTTAACAGATTGACAGCGTGCATGGTTGTACCAGATCCAGCAAAAAAATCAATAACAAGAGCATTTTTCTTATTTGCAATGAAATACTTAAGTGTATCCATTACAGCATACACCGATTTGGGAAAAGTGAATTTACCGCTTCCGATTATTTCGCCAAGTACAGATGTTCCGTATTGTCCCGCATCATAACTTTTGTTTTGCCATACGGTTGTCGTTCTTGTAACCTTACCTTCTGTTTCGACAACTATTTTGGTTCCATCCTCGCGTAGACCTCGTACAGCCCAACGACCACTTTTAATTTTATCAACATAATTAGCACTTAAATATCTAAACACGTATGGTTGGTTTTTGCTTCCTGGAGAAACTCTTACAACACCTTCTTTACAAAGTTGCTGTAAAGAGTCGCCTGTTATTCCCCAGTTCATTTCAACTCCATCGTCTCTAACAGGGAATACAGGAGTAGCACCTTCAATAGCCGGGACATCAAATCTTGATTGCTCTGGTTTCAATGCCTCTCCTATAGCAACGATCTTCATTGTCTTATCATCGACATATATTGGATAAAATTGGGCCACCCCTCCTTTAACAGTCCCTCTTCTAGAGGCATAATCCGTTCTGCGTAAATACCACCATCTTACTTCTCGTTCATCGCCATTCCCTTTCGGGTGTACCACTTGTGCGTTACCAAAGAGAATAATATACGCATATTCATCAGAGCGCGAAAATAGATTATCTCGCTTTGCTCCAGAGGGATTAATGGTTATGCTAACCATTTGCATCGTCTCCCCAGAAAAAATCTCCTCAAGAAGGCAGCCAAGATGAAGATATTCTTTTTCATCAATGGTTACAATTAAAACCGAGTCTTCCGGATTTAATAATTTCTTCGCCAGCTTCAAACGCTTTTCCATCATTGAGAGCCATTTACTATGGCGGTAAGCATCAGAGCTGTCCACATAGTCATTATTATACTTCCAGTCCTTTGCACCAGTATTGTATGGCGGATCAATATAGATACAGTCGACCTTTTCTGCATAAAGATATTCCAGCAGCTGAAGGGCATGATAATTGTCCGCCTCAATCAGAGTATGCCAAAGATCACTGTCCGGAGCGTTCTCCACAGTGTCAATCAGTTTCAGCGTCGGGTAGATTGGCTCTCCAAATTCGGCCACTACCACAATTTCATCCAGCTTGAAGATCTTCTGCTCGTGTGTTTCACGGCGATCGCAGAGCACTTTGTCACTATCAATTTTCACGACCGTATAAATATCGCTAACGTATCCGGTCTTTAGCGCAACCTTTGAGCCAACGCGAATTGGCACGTCATAGAGCGGTGTGCATTCCGGCAGATGTTCCTCAAATACGAGCCCAAACTTTTTTTGCTTTATCAATTTATCGGTTTCCTGCAAAATCCTGTCCCGAAGTGTGGGATCGTCGATCTGCTGAATCAGGTCTTGTAATAGTGCCACCGTTTCCACCTCATTCTTTTGTGATCGTCTTTTCTTTAATATGGTAATCAATTCCATGCTCCTGGCAGAAAGTGATTACCTCTGTCGCGCATACATTGTAAAAGTGTTTATGTCCCTCGTAGGCGTTTGCCATCTTGCTATAATTGGTTCTACCAAAGATGATACGGTCGGTAAACGCTACCGCTTCTAAGATTTCGTTCAAATCCTGCTCAATCATGTTCGGCGTAGGATAAGGCTCGATGCTCACCCAAGTCCGGCAGCCTGCATCATGAAGCGCTCGCAAAGCAGCCAATCGCTCCGCATAAGAAGCTGCGCCCGGCTCCATTCTTTCCCGATATGTCTCATCCAAGGAAATGAGTGTAATACCGTACTCATTTTCCGGAGAAAGCTGCGCCAGTTCTATAGGCAGCAGACCTTTGGTAAGCGTTGTACATTTTATACCTGCCTCATTCAGCTTCCGCATAGCCGCTATGCTCATAGCTGATATTTCCGGATATCCTAGCATAAATGGGTCTGTCGTAAAACAAAGCTGAACGGACTGTATTTTGTCCCTGAGCTTTGGTATCTCCTTATCCAGCAGTTCGAGGGTATTAGACACCAGATATGGCTCCAGCCAACTACCGTAGTCTTTAATTTGCCCGAACCGTTTTTTCAACAGGAATGCGTAGCATGGATATTTACATCCATGTGCACATCCCTGCACGTGATTCATCGTATAGTCACCATACTCAACGCCTGTCTGGTAAAGCATGGATTTTCGCGTTATGGTTTTCAAGCTAACTCCATCCTCCGCCTACTTATTCTTTAATATGTGATCTGCTATCCGCAGAGCGAGTCTCTGCGCCTTCGGACTCTCACTCGAAATAGCAAAGCAGAATAAGAACATCGGCGAGTTCCGGCTGTTCCTGAAAATCCGTGGATGCTGAGACACGCAAGGGAATATCGTCCCCAGCCGAGAAATGATATAAGCCTTGATATGATCCGAATTGGAATCCTTGATCTTTCTTGTGCCGCTGTTAACCGTCCCAGAGTCGGGGAGCAGATCAAACAGTGACATTTGTGGGTCTTCCTTATAAAATTCGGTCTGCCAACCATCATCTCCCAGCAACCTGTCTATGCAGTTTTCCCATGTTTCATACTTACCGTTTTTGGGCAGCATCCTATTCAGTGCCGAGAACGGGAACAGATACCAAACATCAATAGACTTCGTCCTTGCCACAGTCTCAAGCGTCGTCCAATTCACCTGTGTCGCATAAGGATCTAAAAATAAGAGACCTCGATTATACCGCCAATCTACATCACGAATAATCTGTGCGAGCTTGTCGTTTGCATCTCCACAGTAAACAGTGACGACCCTCGACAAGTACGGGAACTCTGCGTTTACCATCTCCTGGAGCTCCGCTGCCTTTTTCTCGTCTCCTTCGATGAAGTAGTAACGGTCAAATTTTCTATCTGCGGCCAGTGCCCTCTTGGCAGAACCTACAAGGTACTGCTCACCGTCGCTGGTCTCAATTTCTCCTGTCCCAGCGAAAGCGTCAATATAAATCTTCTTGAACTTCTGGTTTTGCAACGCAATTAGGTATGCTTCCAGATAGCTCGTGAAGATATTGAGTTTTTCCTCCGTCCATTTGCCACCAAATTTCTGTGATGTTACCATTGTTATTTTTTATCCTCGTTCACATTCTTTCTCACGAAGAGAATGAAATGACGTATTCTTTCTTGTTTGTTTCGACTCGGACAATCTGCTCAATTTTTGCTCCGTAGTCACTGACCAGTTCTTTCTTGATTTCGTTCCGATAGCCTTCTGATGGAAAGATTGGATGGTCATCCAGCAAGTCCCACAATTCAGTAAGTGGTACTAGATTGCGCCCCTTAAAATTGTCCTGCAAATACTTTGCGATATCTCTTACATGGAAACAGGAAGTATCCGTATCCAATGTAACAACCCCATCAAAGTCAAATCGCAGCTGCCCACTTTCTGTGGAGTGTTTGGTAGAAGACTGTGCTCCGAAAACCTTCCATGCACTCTTCTTATACAGCTTGAATCCTTCCTTATGGCTCGTACAATGTATCAGGTTATACATGTGCGAGTTGTTCGTATTGTAGAAAGGAAACGCTGCAACGTAATATCTACGCGTCCCATGCAAGGAAGAGATGATTTCCTCCACTCTTGCCTCATAGGCAGCCTTGTCACTTCCGAAGGGCACCAGCTTTTCAAAGTCTTCAAGGTAAGTATTCTCATACTTTTCCTTTGTCGTTTTCCGCTTGGCACGGGTTATCGCTCTGACCGGATCGGAGACCATGTGATTTATCATGACCTCGCCCCAATTGCGGAAGAACGGCAATAGTGCCTCCCAGTCAATCGAAGCATCATACGGATCATAAAGCAGGAAGTAATGCAAATGTCCTGTCTGGCATAACTGTGGCCCGATAGTCTTAAGAAGCTCATGCGCATCCAGCCTTGACGTCACAATCTGAAAATTGCGCTCATTCTGCGGCAAATGCTTCTCCAGTTCATCCACCCGCTTGGCGTCCTTGTCATTCAGATAGATGTACACGGTTTTATCGGTATATGTTCTTGCAACTTCAAGCAGTGCCTCCGATACCCTCACAGCCGTGCCTTTTACAATTTCTCCAGCGTCATCTGTATAAATCCCGCTATTGCACATGCAATCTATAAAGATCAGGCCATTGCATGAGTTATTCAACATCAACTTCTGCGCCCACGATTTAATGTATTCCTCTATCAGTTCAAATTTCTTGATTGTGTGAGGGCTGGCCTTGCTAATTACGCTTTTCTTTCTCGCTGGCATATCGTCACCCTTCACTTAATAACATCTTTTCCGGTCGGAATCAACTCCATGATGTCTCCAATGTCGCAATTCAGCGTTTTGCATACCTTCATTAGCACTTCCATACTGACGGTTTCACCTTTAGACAGCTTGGTAACGGATGCCCAGCTGATACCGGCCTTCGCCTGCAAATCCTTTTTCTTCATATCTCTATCTATCAGGATTTTCCATAGTTTTTTGTAACTAACTTCCATAGCATTCCCCTTGTCTTAGTTATCAAGCGCTTGAAGTGATACTTACATCAATAACAGGATACCACAAGCCCTCTCAAAGCACAAGATTGCTCTTCATGTTTACACGAATTTTCTTCTATTAATCTAGAAAAATCTAAGCAAGTATGGAGAAGCCAGAACAATCTCAAGCATACAACTGTTGTCTAACGAGAAAAGGGAGCCAATGACTACAGCCACCTATGCAAGAGCGAATCTCGGACTAGTGCAATGCCATTAACAAAACAAAGAAAACGTTCGGTTTCCCAGCCGACCGCCTGGTCCGGATGCAAGAAACCTTTGAGGATTTCAAAAATTTCAAAAAGGAAGCCCTAAGGTGGAAAAATCTTGGTTAAAAGTAAAAATCCAGCCCTGATGAGTTTCGGGGCTGGATCTTGAAAAAAGTATGATCTTTCGTCTCAGCGTAAGCGTATGATTATGAGTACAAAAGAAATATGTAAGCGTGGATTGTCCATGACAATCTCTTTAACTTTGGGAAACTCCTCGCTCCCATTTGCTGACAGCTTTGTCGGAGACGAACAGCCTTTCGGCCAGCTGGCGCTGGGTGAGGCCCTTTTCTTTCCGCAGCCCGGCAAGAAAGCGGCCAAAGGCTTCTTTGTCCAGTTCGTACATATACAGTCACCTCGTGGCGTGTTGTTGGCCCCAGTGTAGCAGAAGGCACAGGTGGAGTCAATCGACGGGCGGTAGAATGGACGAAAGGATGTAGAAAAACGGAATGGAATCCTTTGCTGGACGATGCGTGTTGCGCGCCCCAAACCCCATGGAACGCTTCTATTCTTATATGGCTGCCGCAGAAAGCTGGACTTTAACATGAACCGGGGATACAGCTATGTCAAGCTGGCAAAGCGTCGTGCTTTTTGAGGAACATTTTTGTGGATAGATAGGTGATCAAAAACCCCAGGAATACCACGAACAAGCATACGATCACCCCGAGGGCTCGGTGGGTGGTCAACAGGGCGTAGAGCGGCATCGACAAGAAAGTGCCAAGATTGATTGTACCATGAATCACCATAGTGACCGCAAGATTATCGGTGCGCCAATAGAGCCAGGCCAGCAAGACTCCAATAACAAACACCGATAGGCCGTGAACCGGTCCAGTAAAAACGGACAATGAAAAAAGAAGGCCTCCTGTGGTATGCCGCCTGCACATTTTAACGCATTGAAACGGATTTTTACGTAAAAACCATCTTCGGACATTTTTAACTTATGATGATACCGGGTTCCCTGCTTTGGATGTTGCAGAGGAGGCGCGTATCATTGAATTTGAAAAATGTCCTGTTCGATCTTTTGCGACCCTTTGGCATCACCAACAACTACACGGACTGTTCGCAGCTGATCCGGGCGATCGAAATCGTCCTCGAAAAGCCGGATGGTATCCAGGCTGTTCACAAGCAGATCTACGCTGTGATCGCAAAAGAATACGATCTGCAGCCCAGATCTGTCGAAAGCAATATCCGGACGCTGTCTGACATTGCATGGAAAAACGATCCTGCCAGGCTGGTACAAATTGCAGGATACCCACTGGACAATCGCCCGTCTGCTGTGCAGTTCATAGAGATCTTTTCCAACTACATACAGAGAAACTACCTGGAAGAAAGAATCCTCACTTGACCTGAATAACAAAAATCGTTTGACAACATCCCTGGAGCCCCGGGCTGCCGCACTTGCTGCGGCAGCTCTTTTTGTGTCTGAAATGCTCAATATGGTCTGCCTGGATGGTAGCTGGGTCTGTCGGGACGGGCGATTATGGGGCGGTTACGATAATGCGGAAACTTTAGAGACGGGTACGCATTGCGTCAAGTTCGTCCGCATCGCGGACGGGGTCGAGCAGGTCGCACGCTTCCTGTGCATACTGCAGGGCGGTAAAGTGGAAGGGCTGTTCCGCCCGGCTTGCCAGAACTTCGAGCATGGCATAGGCGGATTGGACGAGCGGATGTGAAGCGGTCAGAGGGCCATCCTGACGATCGACCAACTTGAAGTGCTCGGTGGTCATGTCGGCCAGCAGCGCGTCAAGGACTGCACGCGGGGAGGCAGCGCGGTCCTTCAATCCCTGATAAAACAGCTGGGCTACAAAGCCGAGCGTCGAAGCGGTATACCAGTTGCCGTTGAACTGGTTGGGGTTGGCCGCAGGGTCGGTCACAGGAGAGTTGATCTTATTGGTCAAGTAGACGATGACCAGCCGCTCGGCAGGGTCAATCAGAGAAAGGGTGCCGGTCCAGCCCTGATGGCCAAATGTGCCGGAGGAGGACTGTGTGCCAAAATACCAGGGGCGGGCCAGGTCGGCCTCACGCCACCAGCCCAAACCCCAGTTGGCAGCGGATTCGATCTTGGGAGAGGTGAAAGTATCCAGTACATTGCGGCTGAAAAACCGATGGCTGCCATAGCCGCCCGACAGCATGACCGAAGCCAGCACCGCCAGGTCGGAAGCATTGGCAAACAGGCCGGCATGGCCGGATACGCCGCCCATGGCATAGTATGCTTTTTCGTCGTGCACTTCGCCTTGCAACGTGTAGGTGCGGATGCCGGTAAAGGAAACAGCGCCGTCCCGGGTGTTGCCGTTCAGCTCGGTGGCTGCGCAGTCATTGGGGCTGAAACCATGCTGCAGGGGCTGATAGGTGATGTGGGTCAGGCCCATCGGCTGCCAAAAGACCTGGGCGAGATAGTCGTCCAGACGCGAGCCGGTGATCTTCTCGATCACAAAATCGAGCAGCATATAATCGACGTCTGAGTAAAGCGTTTTGGTGCCGGGTTCGTACATCAGCGGGGTCTTGAAAATGGCCTGCAAGGTCTTTTGGCGGGTGGCATCGTCCCCGCCGGCGCCGGCATAAAGCAGGTTGGGAACACCGGGGGCCGCCGTCTGCGAGCACTGGTCAAAGGCGTCGTTGTGATACTGCGGGTCGGCGGGGAAGCCGGCCTGGTGGCGGAGGATATCCCGGATGGTCAGCGAGGCTTTCCAGGTTTTGACGGTGGCCAGGCCGGGATTTTCATAGCCGTTGTAGGTGATGTCGATGGTATCGTCTACAAAAGCACTTCCTAAAATATCCACGATGCGGGCATCCAGATCGGCTTGTCCGTTGGTCACAAGGTATTGCAGTGCATAGTTGACCGAGTACATTTTGGTGTTTGAAGCCAGATCGTACAGGGTGTTGTTAGTCACAGCCGGGCTGTCGGTTTTGGGGGTCCCGTCTGGATTATAGGCGTTCACAGTGCCCCAAGCGTTCTGATAGACCATCCGCCCATCTTTCACGATGGCAAGCTGGGCGCTGGTAAAACCGTGCTCGACATCCGATGCAACGATTTCGTCGATGGCGTCCAGCACGGCGGCATCGAGGCCGACATCCGACGGCTTGCCCTGGATGACGACGGGGTAGGGAATATGAACCTGCACCGTCTGGCCGGCGGGCCGGATACAGCTGAGCTGCAGCGTATTCAATCCGTTGACCGTGAGCGCTGAGACATCGACAGCCCAGGTATGGCCGCCGGTCATCCGGCTGGTGCGGATGCTGTGGTTGTTGAGGAACAGCGCAAAGTCGGTGACACCGTCGGAAGGGGAAATATAAAGCGTACCCTGTCCGCTGTAGCCAAAGAAGGTGTACATACCATTCAGGGCAAGTGTGTCATCCACATAGCCGGCCCAATCGGGGAAAGTGGGGTCAGCCTGCCAGCCGGCGGACGGCAGAGCGGCCTCGGTGACAGAAACATTCGCAAACAGGCTGTTTTCTTCTTCTGCAGCGGCAGAGGAAGAACTGGCGGAGCTGCTGGCCGGCGCGGCAGCAGCGGCGGGCAGAACTGCGCTGCCAGCCAGAGCGGCGGCGCCAGCCAGAGCAGAACCCTTGAGTAAACCACGGCGTGAGATCTTTTTCATACGATCATCCCTTCCTTCCATACAAATGGCAAATTGCGACGATGCCTGCGCAGCGTCAAAGCTGCGGCGGGCTTTATGGCAACACTGTACAGCGGCGAAACGTACTTGTCAACAAAACGGGAAAAACATGGCACAAGTTTTCTTCGTCTGTGTAAAATTGAAAAAACAGTGTGGATTTTTGGCGTATTTTGCCAGAAAGAGATTACGTTGTATGCACAATTTATGAAAATATACTGAAATTTCGGCCTTTACGGCGTGTTTTCCTCCTGTTCCCCGGGCTTGTAGATATGGGTGCGGGTAAGGGCCCGCAGCGTGTCCTCGTAGTGGAGGCTGGCGTAGGCGGTGTACAGAATGTCCACCACGTTGAGCTGGGCGATGCGCGAGGACATCGCCCCGTTGCGGAACAGGCTCTCGTTGGCCGCGATGTACAGCTTGTAGTCGGCCAGTTCGGCTACCCGGGAAGGCGAGTAGCGGGTGATGGCGATGATGGGCACGCCGTTTTCCTTCAGGGCTTCCATGCACTGGATCATCTCCACCGTCTGACCGGAATAGGAAAAAACGATCCCCAGATAGTCAGGGGCAGCGTTGCGGGCGGAGAGCAGCTGGGCGTGCCAGTCGTCGGTGACCATGCAGGGTTTGTCAAGGCGCAGAAATTTCAGATAGGCGTCATGGGCTACAAGCAGGGAAGAGCCCAGCCCAAACAGCAGAACGCACCGGCTCCGGTCCAGCAGATGGGCGCATTCCTCCACGGTCTCGGGGGAGAGCAGCAGCTGCGAGTCGGACAAAGACTGAATGTTTTTGCGGGTGACCTTGTCCACGATCTCCCGCACGCTGTCGGTAGGGGACAGCTCCGCCTCGGGATGGCGGCCCTTGTCGCCCAGGGCGGCCAGCTCGCCCACCAGGGCGCGGCGGAGCTCCTTGTAGCCGTCGAACCCCACCGACCGGCAGACCCGCACCACGCTGGAAGGCGAGGTAAAAGTGTGCTGGGCCAGCTGGCGGACGGTGAGCAGGGTGGCTTCTTCGGGGTTTTCAATGATAAAGCGGGCGATCTGCTGTTCGGCTGCGCTGAGAGAGGAGCAGGCCTCCCGCAGACGGAGCAAGGCGTTTTTCATAGGGTACCTCCTGACGGGGCAAAGCTGCCCATATCTGGCTGTTTTGCACAAAAGTTTTCTTGAATTGGACATTTCTTTCCAAAAATGGCTCCACAATGAAACATTATACCACAGCTTTGCAAAAATGTGGACATTTTGTTTTCACGAAGCTATAATACGGGGTGTTAAAGATTCCACCCCAAAACCCACAGCAGAAAGGCGGGCAAATGAACTATGGAATTGAATTTGACCGGAATGACGACTGAAAAGCGCAACCCGCGCACCATGCAGCTGGACACCATGTCCGAACTGGAGATCGTCACCACCATGAACGAGGAGGACGCACGGGTGCCTTTGGCCATCGCCAAAAAGCTGCCCCAGATCGCCCAAGCGGCGCACTGGGCGGCAGAGGCGTTCGAGCAGGGCGGCCGGCTGTTCTACATGGGGGCGGGCACCAGCGGCCGGCTGGGCGTGCTGGATGCCGCCGAATGTCCCCCCACCTTCGGGGTCGCGCCCGGCATGGTGGTGGGCCTCATCGCCGGAGGCGAGCAGGCTTTCCTGAAAGCGGTGGAGGGGGCCGAGGACGACCGCGCCCTGGGCCAGAGCGATCTGGAAGCCTACGGCCTGAACGCAAAAGACGTGGTGATCGGCATCGCTGCGTCGGGCCGGACCCCGTATGTGCTGGGCGGGCTTGCTTATGCCAGGAGCGTCGGCTGCCGCACCGCGGCCATCGCCTGCAACACCGGCAGTGAGATCGGCCGGGCGGCAGACCTTGCCATCGAGGTGGAGGTCGGTCCCGAGGTCCTGACCGGCTCCACCCGGCTCAAGTCGGGCACAGCGCAGAAACTGATCCTCAATATGATCTCGACGGCGTCGATGGTGCGCACCGGCAAGGTGTACCAGAACCTGATGGTGGATGTGATGCAGAACAACGAAAAACTGCACACCCGCGCCGAAAATATCGTCATCGACGCCACCGGCGTGACCCGCCCCGAGGCGCGGAGCGCCATCGACGCAGCCGGCGGCAGCGTCAAGGTGGCCATCACCATGCTGCTGGCAGACTGCAGCGCCGATGAGGCCCGCAGCCGTCTGGAAAAGGCGGGCGGCCATGTGCGGGCTGCGATCGGGCAGTGAATCCCCAAGGATGATGCGGCCTGTGCCGCTTTATCGAATAAAATACATTCGGACAAGGAGGAAAAAGCAATGACCAATGAAGAACTGGTGCGCCAGTCGCTGGAAAATCTGGGCGGCCGGAGCAATGTCATTTCTGCGACCAACTGCATGACGCGGCTGCGGATCGAGGTCAAGGATGACGCCAAGATCAACGAGGAAGCCATCAAAAAGATCGAGGGGGTCCTGGGCGTGGTGCACGACCGGCCCGGCTACATTGAGATCGTGGTAGGCCCCGGCAAGTGCCGCAAGTGCGCGGACATCTGCCGCAGCATGGGCATCCCCGCCGCCGGCGAAGCCAGCACCAAAAACGACTGGCAGGCCAATAAGGCAGCCGTCAAGGCGGGCCAGAAGCAGAGCAGGATCAAGAGCATGCTCAAGACCTTCGGCGATATTTTTGTCCCGCTGCTGCCCGGCGTCATCGCGGCCGGCCTGTGCTCCGGCCTGGCTACCCTGATGACCCAGGTGATGCCCAACTACGCCGAGAGCTCGTTCTGGAGCATCGTGTATAACCTGCTGGCCCTGATCAACGCCGCATTCCTGAGCTACCTGACGGCATGGGCCGGCTACCGCGCCGCCGAAAAGTTCGGCGCCACCCCCATCCTGGGCGGCATGCTGGGCATGATCACCGGCCTGGGCAACATCGACACCATTTCCCAGATCCTTGGCCTGTACGATGAAGTGCAGCCCCTGGACTCCATCCTGCGTGCCGGCCGCGGCGGCGTGCTGGCAGCCGTCATCGGCGTCTGGTGCATGAGCTATGTGGAAAAGTTCATCCGCAAATACATGCCCGAGTCGCTGGACATTATGTTCACCCCGCTGCTGACCCTGATCGTCTGTTCGGTGCCCTATATCCTGGTGGTCATGCCCATCACCGGCTACATTTCCACCGGTCTGTGCTGGATCGTGCAGCAGGTCTGCATGAGCGAGAGCCTCATCATGCGGCTCATTGCCGGCTACATCTCCACCGCCCTGTTCCTGCCCATGGTGGCTATGGGCATGCACCACGGCCTGGTGGCCCTGTACTCGGTGCAGCTTGAAACGATGGGCTACGTCACCCTGTATCCCGCTCTGGCCATGGCCGGCGCAGGCCAGGTCGGCGCCGCCATCGCCATCTACCTCAAGGCCAAGAAGGTGGGCAACACCCGCATGAAGGAAGTCATCACCGGCGCGCTGCCTGCGGGCGTGCTGGGTGTCGGCGAGCCCCTGATCTACGGCGTCACCCTCCCCATGGGCCGTCCCTTCATCACGGCTGGTCTGGGCGCCGGTTTCGGCGGCGCCTTCGTCATGGCCATGCAGGTGGCTGCCACTACCTGGGGCCCCTCCGGCCTGCTGGCGATCTTCGTTATGACCGCCGGCCCCGACGGCGCGACCATGAGCGTCGCCTGCTATGTGGTGGGCCTGCTGATCAGCTACATCATGGGCTTTATCGTGACCAACGCCATGATCAAGCCTGAGGAGGTCGCCGATGCCTGATTTTCTCGGACGGTCGGCCTATCTGACAGAGTTTGAGAAACAGAAAGCACCGCTTGCCGCCTGTCCGGCAGGCGGTGCGCCTGTTTTTATCTCGCTGCACATCGGGGAAGAATTTGCCCCGGATTATCCGGCCCGCGTGCGGTCCATGTGCGGCTGGCTGCGGGAACACGGCTGGCGCATTCTGGCCGATGTCTCGGAGGTGACGGCCAGGCAGTTCGGCTGCGGGGACATTGCCGCCCTCTCGCGGGAGCTGGGCCTGTGGGGCCTGCGTCTGGACGACGGCTTTACCTTGGAAGAAGCCTGCGCCCTGGCCGCCCAAATGCCGGTGGCGGTCAATGCCTCCACCACCACGCCGGAACAGGCTGCCGTCCTGGCTGCGGCCGGGCCGGAGGTCATTGCCATCCACAATTTTTACCCCCGGCCTGAAACGGGCCTGGACCCGGCGTTCCTTCGCGAAAGCACCCGGATGCTCCAGGCAGCCGGGATGAAAGTGTACGCCTTCATCCCGGGGGATGGTCCGCTGCGGGGCCCGCTCTATGCCGGCCTGCCCACGCTGGAAGCGCACCGTGCCGCCGCCCCTCTGGCCGCCTTTGCCGACCTGGCGGTCCGCTATGGGATGGACGGCATCTTTGCCGGGGACCCTGGCGTGAGCGCATACGAGCTGGAGCAGATCGAACGGTACTGCAAGACCGGTGTCCTGCCGGTGCCGGTCGATCTGGTCCCCGGCTGCGAGGGCTTGTACGACGTGGTGTTCACCTGCCGGCCGGATTCGCCGTGCTGGATGGTCCGTTTTCAGGAGTCCCGGGCGTATGCAAAAGCCGGTCCGCCGGTCGAGCCTTCCCGCTGTGAGGCCCGGCGGCGGGGCACGGTTACCATGGACAACCGTCTCTATGGGCGCTATTCCGGCGAAATCCAGCTGATCCGCCAGGACCTGCCGGCCGATGAAAAGGTCAATGTGATCGGGCACATTGCGCCGCGCTACGAGCTGCTCATGGACTGCATCCAGAGGGGCAGCCGCTTCTGCATGGTGCGCCCGCCCCGCAAGGAGGAGCCGGCCCATGCGCTATAAACTGCTGGCTCTAGATCTGGATGGCACCGCCCTTGGCAGTGATCCCGACCTTTTTTCGCCAGGTCTGGCCGAAGCTGCGGCCGAAGCCGCGGCGAAAGGCTGCATCGTCGCGGTAGCCACCGGGCGGCCCGCCAAGTGTCTGCCCGCCGCGCTGGACCCCGTGCCCGGCTGGCTCCAATGGCTTGTTTTGTGCGACGGCGCGGAGGTGCGCAACGCCCAAACCAACGCCTGCCTTTGGCGCAGGGCCTTTTCCGCCGCGTCGCTGGCGCAGGTGGAGGCGGCTGCCCGTATGTACGATATCCCCGCCGAATACGTCGATTGTGACAGCCGCTACCACATGACGGCTGTCACACGGCACAGGATCGAGACGTCGGCCCTCGGCGCATTCCATAAAGGAGTGGTGGCCCGCCAGGGCTGCCTGCTGGACGCCCCTGCGACATCGCTCGCCGGGCAGGAGGTCCTGAAAGTCAATATGCCGTTTGTCCCGCAGGAAGTACGTCCCGGCTTTGCCGCTGCCGTCAAGGATGCAGCCCTCATCATGGACTGCGGCTCCGGCGGGCTGGAATTGACCGCACCCGGGGCGGGCAAGCTGTCTGCCGTGCAGTTCCTGGCGCAGACGCTGGGCTTTTCCATTCAGGACGTGATGGCGCTGGGGGACAGCGGCAACGACGTTGCACTGTTGGCGGCTGCCGGTCTGGGCGTGGCTATGGGCAACGCCCAGGCGGAGGCAATCGCCGCTGCCCGCGCCGTGACCGGGCGCAACACCGAAGGCGGCGCGGCCGATGCGATCCGCCGCTGGCTGCTGGAAGAAACCCGATAGACAAAGATAATATAGGTACGCAAAAGGGCCTGCTGCAGAAAAACTCTGCGGCAGGCCCTATGCTCAATATAATAATGAAGTGACGTAATACTGTGCGGCGGTTCAGAGCTGACTGGAGCAAAATATGCGCTCAGTCCAGATCCTCGCCATTGGTAGCGATGACCTTCTTATACCAGCCAAAGCTCTTTTTCCGGTAGCGGCGGCCGGTGCCGGTGCCGTCGTCGTTCTTGTCCACGTAAATGAAGCCGTAGCGCTTTTTCAGTTCGCCGGTGGTAAAGCTCACCAGGTCGATGCAGCCCCAGGGGGTGTAGCCCATCAGGTCCACGCCGTCCAGCTCCACGGCCTTTTTCATTTCACGGATATGGTCCCGCAGATAGGCGATGCGGTAGCTGTCGTCACAGGTGCCGTCCGGGGCCAGCTGGTCGATGGCGCCGAAGCCGTTCTCCACGATAAAGAGCGGTTTTTCGTAACGCTCGTACAAGCTGTCCAGGGAGTAGCGCAGACCCACCGGGTCGATCTGCCAGCCCCAGTCGCTCGCTTTGACATAGGGGTTTTTGATCGAGTGCTCCGACGAGCCGTCGGTCGTAGCCGAAGTGTCGTTGTGGATGCTGGCCTTGACCGCATTGGACATATAGTAGCTGAAGCCGATGTAATCCACGCAGCCGTTGCGCAGGATCTCCTCGTCCTCGGGCTGGATGTCGATGACGATCCCCTTGCGCTCCCAGTCCCGCAGGCTGTAGGCCGGGTAATGTCCCCGGACCTGTACGTCCAAAAAGTGGTAGCGCTCGTGCATACTCTCCAGCGCCACCATCACGTCGTCGGGGTCGCAGGAGTAGGGATAGAAGGGTACAAAGCTGCACATACAGCCGATCTTAAAATCGGGGTTGATCTCGTGGCCCCGGCGCACCACAAGGGCGCTGGCCACCATTTCGTGATGGGCGGCCTGATACATGGCCTGCTCGGGGTTGGCACACTGGGAAAAGCGGATGCCGGAATTGGTCCAGCCGTAGATGTCGGAGGAGGTGTTGGACTGGTTGTTGATCTCGTTGAAGGTCATCCAGTACTTGACCTTGTTTTTGTAGCGCTCCATGACAGTCTCGGCATAGCGGACGAAGAAGCCGATCACCCGGCGGTCCAGCCAGCCGCCGTACTCTTTGGCCAGGTGGTAGGGCATTTCAAAATGGCTGAGGGTGATCACCGGCTCGATGCCATACTTGAGCAGCTCGTCGAACAGATCGTCGTAGAACTGCAGGCCGGCCTCGTTGGGGGCTTCCTCGTCTCCCTCGGGAAAGATGCGGGTCCAGGCAATGGAGGTGCGGAAGCACTTGAAGCCCATCTCGGCAAACAGCTTGATGTCGTCTTTGTAAGTGTGGTAAAAATCAATGGCATCGTGGTTGGGGTAGCGTTCGCCGGGCAGGACGCCGTCGGTGATGCGGCGGGGTACGCCGTTCGCGCCGGCGGTCAGCACGTCGCTGACGCTGGGGCCTTTGCCCCCCTCATTCCAGCCGCCTTCCAGCTGGTGGGCAGCCACCGCGCCGCCCCACAGGAAATTCTGCGGTAAAGCCATGGGAAACATCCTCCCTTAAGTGTTGCTCTTTTTCTCTCCCGGCTCATCGCAGCCGATGATCTGCACCATGATGATGGTCACAACGATGGTGACGGCCACGGCGATCATCTCGCCGGTAAAGGAGCCGGGGTCGCTTGCGTTGATGGTGTTGACGGTGGTCAGCAGGCCGGGCAGGCCGGCATAGATGTAGTATTTGGCGCCGGTCAGCGCGACCACCAGAGCGCCCGCCGCGCCGCCGATGCAGCCCGCAACAAAGGGCTTCTTCAGCCGGAGGGTGACGCCGTAGATTGCCGGCTCCGTGATGCCAAAGATGCCGGTCAGGCCCGCCGAGAGCGCCACATTTTTGGTATCCTTGCTGCGGCTCTTGAGGAACACGCCGAAACACGCGGCCGCCTGGGCGATGACGGCGCAGGTCTGGAAGGCCTGGAAGGTGTCAAAGCCATAATTTTCAAAGTTGGCCATGACCATCGGCGTGACGCCCCAATGGACGCCAAAGATGACGATGACCTGCCAGAAACCGCCGACGATCAGGCCGGCCAGCGCGGGCACGGTATTGTACAGCCAGTTGTAGCCGGCGGCGATGGCGTTGGCCAGGCCGTCCGAGATGGGTCCAATGACCAGGATGGTGGCCGGCGCCATGATGACGGCGCAGATAAAGGGAACGGCCAGGGCCTTGATGATGTCCGGCATCACCTTATTGAGGAAGCGCTCCAGATAGCTGAGCACCAGCACCAGGAACAGCGGGGGCAGGACGGTGGAAGTGTAGGTCGTCTCCGCCATATTGAAAATGATAAATTGGATGCTCTCCCCGCCGGCGATGCGGGTAGCCATCGAGGTCCAGTCGGGGTTGACAAGGGCCAGGCAGCACCACACGGCAATAAAGGTGTTGCAGTTGAAGTGCTTGGACGCTGTAATGGCGATCAGCACCGGCAAAAAGGTGAACGGCGTCCAGGAAATAAAGCTGAGCACCGCGTAAGTGCCGGTATCGGCGAAAGCCGGCGCAAAAGTGGTGGCGATGATCAGGCAGCCCTGCACCAGGCCGGCGGCCGCCAGAATGTAGACAAAGGGCGCAAAAACCGCCGACATGGTGGCAATCACCCGGTTGAGCAGGCCCTGCTTAACTTCGGGCTGCTGGCTTGCGTCCAGGTGCAGCAGCTTGGCCATCTCCTCATAGACATCCTGTGCGTGGGTGCCGATCACGATCTGGTACTGCCCACCCTTTTCCATTACCTGGATGACACCGGGCATGGACGAGATCTGTGCGGTGATTTCGGCAGAAGGGGATTCCTTCAAGACCAGCCGCAAGCGGGTGGCGCAGTGGGCCGCGCTGGTGATGTTCTCCTCCCCGATGACATCCTTGATGTCACGGGCCAGCTTGGCATAGTCACGGACTTTTGCCATAAAATGATCCTCCTTTTTCACAACAGACGATACACATTGCCGCACAGCCCGCGGCGTCGGGCTGTGTTCTGCGGGCATTGTATCACCGGTCTGTGGGCCGCACAAGAGGACGCAGACACGCCGGTGGCGCGTTTCAAAATTTTTCTCCAGCAGAAGGATCTGTGCTGAAAAAGCGTTTCAACTGTAAAAATTTTTTACGTGATTTTGTGCAGGATGTTACAGTCACTTTCCACAAGAAATCGTTTTATTTTTTGTACGGCTTTTCCTCCATCAGCGGCCACAGGTTGTCGCGGCCAAACGCTTCATAGCGGGCGTTGTGCTCCATATTGTGGGCATAATCCTGGCTGAATACCATACTGGCCAGCAGGTATTTGGCAGAGGATGCGAAACTCTGCACCCAGAACTCGTTGATCTGATCCCGCAGCGTGACCGCCACCAGCGCTTCGGATGCGGCGTCCGCCAGCGGGCACTGCCGGCTACAGGTGATGGCGATGACTGGGGTGCCGTTGCGGCGCAGCAGCTTGGCCAGCGCCACCAGCCGGGCGTTGCGCCCGGTGTGGCTGAGCAGGATAGCCACATGGCCGGTGGCAGGGATCGAGGCGTTCAAGCCCTGCATATTGGTGTCCCGGTAGATCTGTGCCCGCTTGCCTGCGAAGTAGAACTGATTGCAGGCGTACTCAGCGATACAGGCCGAACTGTCATAGGCATAAAAATCCAGGTGTTGGGCGTCCAGCAGCCGCTGATAAACGCGGATCAGCTGGTTCAGGTCCAGCTCGGCGCGGGTCTGTTCCACCGAGCGGTGCTGCACTTCCGTGATCTTGCGCAGCAGGCTGACGGCGTTTTCCCGCGGAGTCATCAGGACTTCCCCCTCGATGGCATGGGCCTGGCTGCTGGCCTGCCGCAGTTCGGCCAGAAAGCGCAGCTTGAAATCCGGGTAGCCTTTGCAGCCGATCTTCTGACAGAAGCGCGTCACCGAGGCCGCGCTGGTAAAGGTGGCGGCCCCCAGCTCCCGCGCGGAGAACAGCTCTACCTTTTCGGGGTGGTCCAGCAGGTACCGGCGAATGTCCTTTTCCCGCTCGGTCAGGCCGCCGTCCATCGTTTGCATGGTTTCCATCAGAGTCATGGCGCATCATCCTTTCTTCTCCTTTGTTTTGCTGAGCTCTTTTTTGTAATGACGGTGGACAGCAACGGCACTACCGCCAAATTTCTACCCACGCCCTCCGCGAGGAGGGCGACCCGGCCTGTGCGATACCGTACAGGCACAGCACAATATTTCTACCCACGCCCTCCGCGAGGAGGGCGACGCGGAGGATGATGTCGGTCTGGCCGCCGAGATCATTTCTACCCACGCCCTCCGCGAGGAGGGCGACCCTCCATCATCAAAACAAAATCGCCGCTGGGCCTTATTTCTACCCACGCCCTCCGCGAGGAGGGCGACCCGTCGGCCTCCCCTGCGCGCGCCTATTGCATAATTTCTACCCACGCCCTCCGCGAGGAGGGCGACAGCGATACGTCCGATAGGTGCGCATATAGAGCCGATTTCTACCCACGCCCTCCGCGAGGAGGGCGACCCGTCGGCCTCCCCTGCGCGCGCCTATTGCATAATTTCTACCCACGCCCTCCGCGAGGAGGGCGACTGGACATTTCGCCAAATGCAATCACTAATTGGAAATTTCTACCCACGCCCTCCGCGAGGAGGGCGACGCGCTACCAGATAGATTTTCGCGCCGTTCTGGACATTTCTACCCACGCCCTCCGCGAGGAGGGCGACGCTGGATAGGGGGGCGGCAGTGCCACCCCCCCAATTTCTACCCACGCCCTCCGCGAGGAGGGCGACCACCACGCAATTCCCGCCCCTGACAGGAGTATCGGAATTTCTACCCACGCCCTCCGCGAGGAGGGCGACGGGCTTTTTTTGCGTAAAAAGGCAGATTGTCCTGATTTCTACCCACGCCCTCCGCGAGGAGGGCGACCGATGGTATATTGACCTGTGCAAAAGACGGCTTATTTCTACCCACGCCCTCCGCGAGGAGGGCGACCGTAAAGAGCAGTATGTGCTCCCGAACATACTAGGATTTCTACCCACGCCCTCCGCGAGGAGGGCGACAAACGCAACGAAGATACAGGAATTGGGCTGGAATGATTTCTACCCACGCCCTCCGCGAGGAGGGCGACATGGCATTGCCGATTTGGGCAACACAGTTAATCGATTTCTACCCACGCCCTCCGCGAGGAGGGCGACCATTGGGCTGCGGTACTATGAGGAACACAGAGACATTTCTACCCACGCCCTCCGCGAGGAGGGCGACGGCAGGGAGGACGGGCGCATGACCATCATCCAGAGAATTTCTACCCACGCCCTCCGCGAGGAGGGCGACAACCGCTCGCCCTTCGTCCCGTGCAGCCGCATGATATTTCTACCCACGCCCTCCGCGAGGAGGGCGACTCGCCGCCGCGTCCCGCACGTCCATGTTCTCGCTATTTCTACCCACGCCCTCCGCGAGGAGGGCGACGCCACGTTGCTTGGGTCGGCGGCGTGCACCATCAACATTTCTACCCACGCCCTCCGCGAGGAGGGCGACTCGCCGCCGCGTCCCGCACGTC
>ERZ1090880.124-NODE-124-length-47036-cov-20.842043_pt1 | contig 47036 bp, 40 predicted proteins | sample MGYA00478471_ERZ1090880 | MGnify/ENA primary metagenome ERZ1090880 (study PRJEB33644, sample SAMEA5815734) | chicken gut metagenome | biome: Chicken; feature: Gastrointestinal Tract; material: Caecum | place: Ireland | collected 2019-01-01 | study: A study of the... | reverse complement strand
GCATAAGCTAATTAATGAAGCGATCAATGTGAGAAAAGGAATGATTTCATAACATAAAGTTAGTTAAAACTAATATTATGGGAGCATGAATTATGAATAAGAAGAAATGTAAAATTATCCTTCCCATTGTGCTGGCTGCGGTCGTGCTGGCCGGAGCAGGTATCTGGCAGGCGACCAGGCCGAAGGAAGTGACGAATTATGATGTGGAATTTGAAGCAGTCCAGGAGGCCCCGGGACAGGAAACGTCTGAGAGCTCTTCCGGCAGCGCCATTCAGATTCCGGGATACAAATCCATCTCGATTCCGGCAGGGACCAGGGATGTGTCGGTAGAGCTGATGAACCCGGAGGAGAACGACGTATATTTTGAAATTTCTTTTTATCTTCCGGAAACGGACGAGACCATCTATACATCCAAAATGATCCGGCCTTTGACGACGGCAGAAACGACGACGGCGGTAATGGCAGTGACGGCGATGAAAATAACGGCGGCAGTCTGAACGGCGGCTCGGGATTAAACGGCGGAAGCAGTCTGAACGGCGGCTCCAGCCTGAGCGGCGGAAGCAGCTTAAGCGGCGGTTCCGGATTAAACAGCGGCACTTTGCTGAGTTCCGGCGTGAAAACCGGCGATACGTCAGAGACGGCGCCCTGGATAGCGGCTCTTGTCCTGACAGGCATTCTTATGACAGCAGCCGTTCTGGCAGGGCGGCGCAGAGAAACTATGGAATAAACAGGAGAACAATATGAAAACAGCGAGACAGATCAGAAAAACACTGGCCGGATTCCTGGCGGCGGTGCTTGCCCTCGTTCTGGGGGCAGGCATCTCTGCGGTCTCTGTAAAGGCGGAAAGCGGTACGGTCTATACCTGTGTAATCCATCCCTGCTATGCCCATCCGGTAACGGGAGAGATCGAGGATTCCGGCGGCGAGGCTTCCTATGCCACCGGCCAGGGCATGGTGGAGGGAGCTGTCTATACGACAGGCATCCTGGAGGTGACCGACAGCGGGAATTATTATCTGACCATCCGCTTAAGCCTGATGGATTATACCAGTAACCACTCGTTCTGGGTGCAGAGCGTGGGCGATTCCGGCTGGTCCAGCCCGGCCCTGGGGGTTACAGGAAGCGGCACGGATAATAACGGGGCAACCTCGGACGTCTGCATCCAGGTACCCAGTGAAAACTGCGTGGTCCGGGGGTCCATGTATGTGAGCCCCATGGGGCGGGATGTGATTTTTTATCTGTATCCCAGCGACTTCACAGCGGGCAACACCACGGACATGACCGCCACAATGGTGACGGCCGCATCGGGTACGGACGCCCAGACCAATACAGGCGGGCAGACATCGGCCACTCCCACTCCGACGGCTGCTGCCGAGGCGACGCCGACGCCGGAAGCCACGGAGACGCCGACGCCCACTCCGGAAGCCACAGAAGAGGCAACAGCGACGCCAACGCCGGGCGTACAGTCGAACAGCCTGCAGAATTCTATTACGGAAGCGGCGACGCCCGCCGCGGACAGCGCCGGGGAGGACACGCTGAATGACGCCCAGGGCCTGAGCCTGTCCACAGAAGGCGAAACGGCGTCTGCGGAAACGGCAGGCGCGGACGGGGTATCGGGGGCGCGGATCGCGGAGCTGACGATTGCGATTACCCTTTCCGGGCTGATCCTGCTGGCGGCCGCGTCGGGCGTCCTGTACCTGTTCCGGAAAAACTGGAAGAAATGGGGCGGAGGCTATGAGGATGACGACGATGAAGAAGCATAAGAAAAGATATGGAAAACGGCAGGCCGCATGTCCGGGCCGGAGATTCCCGGCCCGGCTGCTGGCGGGAATCCTCTCCTTTGGCCTGCTTCTGTCCGGCTGTTCGGCCGGAGGGGAATCCTCCGACAGCGTATCGGAAAGTACGGCCGGCAGCTCTTCCGAAAGCGCGGCCGACAGCGTATCCACCCTGCTGGAGATCACGGATCCGGAGGAAAAGGCGGCTGTGGAAGCGGCCAAGGGGAAGGTGGCGGCCATGGACGGGGAACCCCGGATCATCGCCACCTCGCCGGCCACCGCGGAAATCTGTGACCGGCTGGACCTGGATCTGATCGGCGTCTGCTCCAGCACGATTTCGGAGCTGCCGGAGCGTTATTCGGAAGTGACACAGGTGGGAACCTCCATGGCTCCCGATATGGAGATCGTGGATTCCCTGAATCCGGACTGGATTTTAAGTCCCGCCAGCCTCCAGTCGGATCTGCAGCCCAAGTATGCGGCCATCGATACCGACTGGGCGTTTCTGAACCTGCGGAGCGTGCCGGGCATGTACCGTTCCATTCAGGAGCTGGGAGAAATCTTCGGCCGGGAAGAACAGGCTCAGGCGCTGGTGAATGAATTTACGGAATTTTATGAGGAATACAGGACCCGCAACGAGGGAAAGGAAGCGCCGAAGGTGCTGATTCTCATGGGACTGCCGGGCTCCTATATCATCGCCACGGAAAATTCCTATGTGGGCAGCCTGGTGGAGCTGGCGGGCGGCGAAAATGTCTATGCCGGCACGGATCAGGAATTTCTCACGGTAAACACCGAGGACATGAAGACCAAGGAGCCGGACGTGATTCTCTGCGCCGCCCACGCCCTGCCGGACCAGGTCATGGAAATGTTTCAGGAGGATTTTCAGACCAACGATATCTGGCAGCATTTCGAGGCGGTGCAGAACGACCGGGTCTATTACCTGTCCTATGAGCTGTTCGGCATGAGCGCCACCTTCCGGTATCCGGAAGCCCTGGAGGAGCTGCAGCCCATGCTGTATCCGGAGACGGAGGAGGACGCCGCGGCGGCCAGGGAGAACAGCGACAACGCGGCGCAGCAGGCGGAGGATTCCAACGCCTCGGAGCGGACGGATGAGGACGTGCTGGGACAGATCGCACAGTGAGGAGCGTGAGTATGGAAGAAAACAGAAAAAACGGCGAAACGGCGGCTGAAGCCGCGGAGCTCTCCACGGAGAGCCAGGATAAAAGCCGGAAGCGGAAAAAGAAGGCGAAGGCGGCCCTGTCCTTCGTGATTATGGCCCTGCTCCTGCTGGCCCTGTTTTTCGCGTCGGTGAATATCGGGAGCCTGAAGGTGGGCTTCGGGGAACTGCTTCAGGGACTGTTGGGAAATGCCAGTGAAAATGCGGCTACTGTCTTTGACCTCCGCTTCCCACGGATTCTGATTTCCATGCTGGCCGGAGCGGCCACGGCGGTGTCCGGCGTGCTGTTCCAGTCGGTGCTGAAAAATCCTCTGGCGGATCCGGGGATCATCGGCATTTCCAGCGGGGCCAGCTTTGCGGCGGTGGTGATTACGGCTTTTGTGCCGTCTCTGTTCTTCTTTACGCCGCTGTTTGCCTTCCTGGGCGGAGTGCTGGCCTTCTTTCTGGTCTACAGCCTGTCCTGGAAAGGGGGCTTAAGCCCCTTGCGGATCATTCTGGTGGGCGTGGCGGTGAACGCCATGTTCACGGGCCTCTCCAGCGCTCTGAACTCCATGACCGGCGGAAATTCCTCCGGCGTGGCGTCCATCGTCAACGGCAACATCACCATGAAAACCTGGGATGATGTGTGGACCCTCTGGCCCTATGTGGCGGCGGGGCTTCTGCTGGCCGTATTCTTCGCGGGAAAATGCAATCTGATGTCCCTGGAGGACAAGACGGCCAGAAGCCTGGGCGTCAATGTCAACTCCCAGCGGATCCTGATATCCCTGGTGGCCGTCCTGCTTTCCGGCATTTCCACGGCGGTGGCAGGGGCCATCAGCTTTCTGGGGCTGATTGTCCCCCATATCGGGCGGATCCTGGTGGGCAGCGACCACCGGGCGCTGATTCCCTTTTCCATGCTGTCCGGCGCTTTCACCTATCTGCTGGCGGACACCATCGGGCGGACGATCGCGGCTCCCTATGAGATTTCCGCGTCCATCATCATGAGCGTGGCGGGCGGCCCGTTCTTTATCCTATTGCTCAGGAGGTCGAAGAAATATGGAGCATGAAAGTAAGATGAAACCTGCTATGGAGGTCCGGGATCTGTATTTCGCCTATGGGAAAAACCGGGTTTTAAAAGGCGTGTCTCTGAAGATAGAAAGCGGGAAGATCACGACGATCATGGGAGCCAACGGCTGCGGCAAGTCCACGCTGTTTTATCTGATGACGAGAAACTTAACGCCCCGGAAAGGAAATATTTTCCTCCATGGGAAAAACATCCTGAACCTGGGGCTTAGGGATTTTGCGAAAAAAGTATCCATCGTCCATCAGTACAACACCTCCAGCGACGACATCACCGTGGAACGTCTGGTATCCTTCGGGCGGACGCCCCACATGCGGATGCTGCAGGGGCGGAGCGAGGAGGACGACCGGCTGATTGAGTGGGCCATGGAAGTGACCAATGTGGCAAAGTACCGGAACCGGGAGGTTTCCCGGCTGTCCGGCGGCCAGCGGCAGAGGGTATGGATTGCCATGGCGCTGGCTCAGAATACAAAGATTTTATTTTTGGACGAACCTACTACATATCTGGATATCCGCTATCAGATTGAAATTCTGGAGCTGGTAAAGCGGCTGAACCGGGAGTTCGGCATTACGATCGTCATGGTGCTGCATGATATTAATCAGGCAATATACTTTTCCGATGAGATCATCGGATTAAAGGATGGAGTCGTGACTGTGCATGGAAAGCCGGACGAGGCTGTTAACAGGGAAAGTATTGCCCGGTTATACGGCATTGATCTGGAAGTTCGGGAAATAGACGGAAAGAAATTTGTACTAACGGTATAAGGGAGGAAAATGCTTTGAAGAAGAATCCATTGAAACTGCTCTGGCTGCTGCTGGGCCTGGTCTGCCTGGGCCTGGGATGCGTGGGGGTCGTGCTTCCCATCATCCCTTCCGTGCCGTTTTTCCTGGTTACGGTTTTCTGCTTTGCCAAAAGCTCGAAAAAGCTCCACGACTGGTTCCTGAGCACAAAGCTTTATAAGAAGCATCTGGAGAGCTTTGTGCAGAAGCGGGCCATGACCATGAGAACAAAGCTGACGATTGTGGGGACGGTGACGGTTGTCATGGCCGTTGGTTTTATCCTCATGCGTGCCGTGCCTGTGGGCCGGATCTGCCTGGCGGTGGTCTGGGTCTGCCACCTGCTGTATTTCTTCCTGCGGGTAAAGACCGTGAAACCGGGGGAAAAATCCTATGATTAAAAAGCGGCTGGTGGGCCTGCTGGCCCATGCGAAAAAATATATCGTCTACCAGGTGGTCTGGCAGTGGCTGTCCCTGCTCTGTCAGATCCTTCTGATTTTCTGCGGGACGACCCTGCTGACGGAAGGGCTGTTCGGGGAACTGCCCTTGCAGGGCGTTCTGGCGTACAGCATTCTGACTGCCCTGGCGATTGCCCTGCGCGTCTTTTGCGAGAGGGGAGCTTCAAAGGCCTCTTTCCGGGCGTCCATGGATGTGAAGCGGATTCTGCGGGACAGGATCTACGCCAAGCTGCTGCGGCTGGGCGCGTCCTACCGGGAAAGCGTGTCCACCTCCGAGGTGGTGCAGCTCTCCGGGGAAGGCGTGGATCAGCTGGAGACGTATTTCGGCAGATACCTGCCCCAGCTTTTCTACAGCCTGCTGGCCCCGGTGACGCTGTTTGCCGTGCTGTCCTTCGTAAGCCTTCCGGCCAGCCTGGTGCTTCTGGTCTGCGTGCCGCTGATTCCGGCGTCTATTGTGGCAGTTCAGAAAATAGCGGGAAGGCTGCTGGCAAAATACTGGGGGATCTATACGGAGCTGGGCGACAGCTTTCTGGAAAACATTCAGGGGCTTACTACTCTGAAAATTTATCAGGCGGATGAACGGAAGGCGGCGGAAATGGACGAAGAGTCCCAGCGCTTCCGCCGCATCACTATGAAGGTGCTGACCATGCAGCTCAATTCCACGACGGTCATGGACATCGTAGCCTACGGCGGGGCGGCGGCGGGCATGATCGTGACGCTGCAGCAGTTTGCCGCCGGGCATGTGAGCCTGCAGGGAACGCTGATGATTGTCCTGCTGGCGGCAGAATTCTTTCTGCCCCTGCGTCTTCTGGGATCCTTCTTCCACATCGCCATGAACGGCATGGCGGCCAGCGACAAGATCTTTGCTCTTCTGGACCTGCCGGAGCCGGAGCAGGGTACGGAGATCATTCCGGTACCGGAAAAACAGACAGAAGAAACGTCTCCGGCTGCCGCCATTTCCATTTCCATACAGAACCTGCATTTCTCCTATGAGGCGGAACGGGAGATCTTAAAAGGCGTATCGCTGGAGATCCCAGCAGGCTCCTTCGTCTCCCTGGTGGGCGTCTCCGGCTGCGGCAAGAGCACGGCTGCCGGCCTGCTGACCGGCAGGAACAGAGGCTACACAGGCAGTATCCGCATCGGCGGCAAAGAGCTTTCCACAGTCTCCGAGGAAAGCCTGCTCACCACGGTGACGCTGGTGGCCCATAACAGCTATCTGTTCAAGGGAACTGTGGCGGAAAATCTCCGCATGGCCGTGCCAGACGCCCCGGAAGAGAGGCTGGTAGAAGTGCTCCGGCGCGTGAATCTCTGGGATTTCCTGAAGGGGCAGGCAGGGCTTCAGACCCGCCTGTTGGAAAAAGGGAGCAATCTGTCCGGCGGACAGTGCCAGCGGCTGTGTATTGCCCGGGCGCTGCTGCGTGATACGCCGGCCTATATCTTTGACGAGGCCACATCGAATATCGACATGGAAAGCGAGGAACTGATCATGGAGGTGATACGGGAAATGTCCGGTAAGAAAACGGTGATCCTGATTTCCCACCGTCTGGCCAATGTAGTCGGCTCCGACCGGATTTATCTGCTGCAGAGAGGGGCCGTCGCGGAGGAGGGAACTCACGGGGAACTGATGGAAAAGGACGGCGCATATGCGAAGCTGTACCGCTCTCAGACGGAGCTGGAGCAGTATGCCCATGGAGAGCCAGATGGAGAACCAAATGGAAAGGAGGGGCCGGAATGAATACAGAACAGCACAGGCGGAAGGGCCTCCGGATCATGGGGGCGCTGATCGGGCTGGTGAAGCCCCTGCTCCCGGTGATGATCCTGGCAGTCGTGCTTGGAACCATCGGTTACCTCTGTGCGATTTTTCTGACGGTCCTGGCCGGATACGGTCTGCTGCGCCTGGCGTATATGGCCCTGGGAATAGAGCTGCTGCCGGGGCAGGCAGATAGTTTCCTGACACTGGAGCCCGGCGTCCTCTTCGCGGCGCTGGTGATCCTGGCGGTGCTGCGGGGCGTGCTGCACTACGGGGAACAGTACTGCAACCATTTTATCGCGTTTAAGCTGCTGGCCCTGATACGCCATAAGGTATTCGCGGCACTCCGCAGGCTCTGCCCGGCGAAGCTGGAGGGCCGGGACAAGGGTAATCTGATTTCCATGATTACGTCGGATGTGGAGCTGCTGGAGGTATTTTACGCTCATACGATTTCACCGATTGCCATCGCGGCGGCGGTTTCAATTATTATGGTATGTTTTATCGGGCGGTTTGCCTGGCCGGCGGGTCTTCTGGCGCTGGCGGCCTATGTGACGGTAGGAGCTATAATACCGTTAGTCTGCGGCCGGAGAGGGGCGGATAAAGGGATGCGCTACCGGAGCCGGTTCGGTGATCTGAACAGCTTCGTGCTGGATTCCCTGCGGGGGCTGGATGAAACCATCCAGTACCGCTGCGGCGAAAAGAGGCGGCAGGAGATGAAGAGACGCTCCAGGGATTTGAGCGGCCTGCAGCAGGAGTTGAACTGCCTGGAAACCTTCCAGCGTTCCGTGACAAACCTGGCGATCCTCGCCTTTTCCTTCGGGATGCTGTTCCTGATGGTGCTGCTGCACCGGCAGGGGCTGGCGGACGGTACGGGAATGATCATCGCAACAGTTGCCATGATGGGATCCTTCGGGCCGGTGACTGCCCTGGCGAACCTGTCCAACAACCTGAATCAGACGCTGGCCAGCGGAGAGAGGGTGCTCTCCCTTCTGGAGGAAGACCCCCAGGTGGAAGAAATCGTCTGCCAGGAAAAGACCGTCTTTGAAGGGGCTTCGGCGGAACGGATAAGCTTTTCCTACGGGGGAGAAGAGATCCTGAAGGATTACTGCCTGGAGATCCCGAAAGACCGGATCATCGGTATCCATGGATCCAGCGGCTGCGGGAAATCCACGCTGCTGAAGCTTCTGATGCGGTTCTGGGATGTGCAGGGCGGTTCTGTGAAGATATCCGGCTGCGACGTCCGGCAGATCGGCACCAGAGACCTGCGGGAGATGGAGGCCTTCATGACCCAGGAAACGCACCTGTTTCACGATTCCATCGCCGCCAATATCGCCATCGCAAAGCCTGAGGCGTCCAGGGAAGAGATCGTAGAAGCGGCGAAAAAAGCGTCCATACACGATTTCATCGAAAGCCTGCCGGATGGGTATGACACGAAGGTGGGCGAACTGGGAGATACGCTCTCCGGCGGGGAGAAGCAGCGGATCGGGCTGGCCCGGGCCTTTCTTCATGACGCGCCCTTCGTCCTGCTGGATGAGCCTACCAGCAACCTGGATTCTCTCAATGAGGGAATTATTCTGAAGTCGCTGCAGGAAGAGAAGGCCAGCCATACGGTGCTGATCGTCTCCCACAGGCGCTCTACGCTGAATCTGGCGGATACGGTGGTGGAGATGGAAAGAAGGAGGGAATCTTAGAAGAGCTGACAGGCGGAAATAAAGTATTGACTGTCAGACAATGCGATAAGCAGATCGATATTGCGTAGGTGACATTCCCTCAGCCTGCTGAAATCTCCGTATAAAATGGCTCGGATTGCAAAAGCCCAGCAGATCAGAAATTTTATCAATCGGAATGGCTGTCTGAATCAGCAGGTCTCTGCCTTTGCATATTCTGCGGTGCATGATATATTCCTGCGGTGTCATATGGTAAAGCTGCCGGAATTGCTTGATAAAATAAGATATGCTGATGCCGCAGATATCGGCAAGCTGCTGATTGCTGATTTTATTTTTTAAATGTGCGTCAATATATGTTTCAGCGCGGGTAAAATTAGCCTGCACATCCTGAGAAAGAGCTGCCATGGAATGGCAGAGGAGCATAAAGAAGTATTGCGAAAATACTAACCTATCCGTCTTTATATCAATGCTTATCAGGAATACCAGAAACATCTGGACGCACTCCTAAAAGCACTCCATGAGACGGTAGGGCGGCTGCAGGATACTTTGATCTACGACCAGCTCTGCCTTCTGCAGTCCCTGCGCGGGATCGGTTTCTTAAGCGCAGTCGTCCTGATTGCGGAGATGGGGGATTTTAAACTTTTTTCTTCCCCGAAAAAGCTTTACGCTTACTTTGGGCTTGACCCTGCCGTAAAACAGTCTGGGAAACTCAATGGAGATAAAGTCCATATGTCCAAACGTGGCTCCAGCCTTGCCAGACGTGTCCTTCACATGGTCGCGCTCAATAACGTAAAGGTTGATAAAAGGAGCAGCACACCTGTAAATCCTGTGGTTTATGATTACTACACCAGGAAGTGCTCCAGCAAGAAGAAAACGGTAGCAATGGGCGCTGTCATGCATAAGATCTGCAACATCATCTTTGCCATGCTTCGGGATAACAAACCTTTCGAGCTCATCACTCCAGAAGAGCACTGTCGGCGCTTTGCTGCGGAACATCCCGATAAGATAAGGAGCGCAGCATAATCAACACAGCATTCTGGATATTTAGTTCCTGACCAGTCCTATATAGGGAATGGTCTGTTAAGGTTACCCTTTTCGCTTCGTTGTAATAAATTTAACTTTTTTTATATCACCTCTTGACATTTCTTAGCTGGACTTCCGGTGGGTGATAAACTCATACAGTATGACACCATAGCGGTTAATACCATAGTGAAAAACAAAGAGGGCGAAGTCAGCTCCTGCGATCTTTCCTATCACGCCGAGTTAAATCCATTCAACGAGGAGTATCTGAAATATACGGCGCAGGTCGCCGCAAGCGGTCAGGACAGGGACTTATCTGAAAACAGTATGGTCATCGGCACTTCCGCCATCATAGATACAGAAATTGACGGAGCTGTCGGTATGAACAGCGGCATTTTCAATAATCCCTTTCTTATTTGGGGCAGATACAAAAAGAAATGGTTTCGGTATTACCTGCCTATTTCTTTTCAATTTCATCACACACAGATGGACGGCGCGCACGCAGGCGCATTTTTGAAAAATCTGCAAAAGGAAATTAACCTGCTGAAATAACGGCAGGAAGAAAGCCGAATCATTAAGAAGAATTGTTGATATTTACTACAAATGAAAATCCTTGGATGAAAAGACACGGGATCGCCGGTACGCTGGCGGTCCCGTTCTGCTATCATGATATGGAGTGAAACAAAAATGAAAGCGGGCAGGCGTTGCCGGACCTCCATCGGAAGATCGCGGCGGAGGAGAGAAGCGTGGATGATCGCTAAGTCAAAAAGACTATGGGACATAAAAAACGCTGCGGGAGAAAATCTATGGCGGAAACAGGATTGATTTCCCTTACAGACGTATAGTATCCCTTAAAACTGATATACTGATAAGGGAAAGCTGGAGGCCAAGATCGCAAAAAATAAGGATCTCTATTATAATGTCCTGGGCCAGGCGCAGATCGGATGGCATGAAGGCACCGAAGATGTGGTTCCGTTCATCAAGTATCTGCTGGGGACCATTCTTTCCGCCTGCAAGGACTTTGAAGATCGCTTTGCTCTAGTGGAGACCAAACTCCCTGCCCTGGAGACTGTGCGCCGGGCTGCCATGGAGAAAATCGGCCGGTTTACGAAGCAGGACATCCGTGAGCTTTGCCCTTCGCTCAGTATCAGCTCCATCGAAGGGGCACTGCGGAAATTAGTGGCATCCGGCGAACTGAAACGGGAGGGCGCCGGAAAGAACATTTGCTATCACAGATTAAAATGATTCCCTCGATCATTGAGTCGGTAATGAAAAAATCGAGCTGAGGGAAACCGCGCACTGAGTGATTTCTTCCCGCATAAGTAACTGCCTCCTTTCTACGCCGTCGTACAGGCCGTGTTTTACCAGGGCCGCATAGTAGTTGTCGATGGCAGATAGGAGTTATACAGGGTAGCCAACAGATATTTCTTGATGTTGGGGACATAGGTGGTGCTCTCACGCATTCAGTCCCTGCCGGTCAGCAGGGCGAAACTGTGTCTTGCTAAATTCACAGTTCTGATTTTGCTGGCGGCATTTCAGATGGCTATGTCCATGGGGCGTACTACATCTGTGCAGCCATCGTTACCCATACGCAGGACTATAATTTTATCCTTGAGCCGTTATATGTCTGCAAAAATGTATGCGGTATCTATGCCGCCGCCATTCCAATGGCTGCGATCATGCAGTCTTCCGTTTTTTCAGTGGGTATCGGTCTGGCTTCCATTGTACCTTTCGTGCTTATGATAAACACAAAAAATGGTTTGCCTACCCGATGAGCTATCCGTTCTATCTGATCATGGTGGCGTATGGGAGAGCTGCGGAAGGTGTTTATGAAACACAAATCGCCTGGCTGCCTGCTGCGGTGGGGATCACTGTTTTGGCGCTTGCCGTATCCTGCGCGCGGTACGGCGCGTCTGAAAGGAGATAACTACAATGAAGAACAAAATTTTAACTGCGATTTCTACCATTATGCTCTTATGGGCATGAATATTGTAACGAGGATTGGCGGGTGATGATATGAGAAAAATAAAAAGTCAGACTGCCGCTTTGCTTTCCTTATGTTTGGCTTTTGCTGTTACAGGGTGCAGCGGCGACAACCTGAAAGATAGTGTTATAAACGGCTTTAATGATATGCTCCAGCATTTCAGCAAATATGCCCTTACGGACGAAAAGGATTTGCAGGGCGATAAGACCAAAGGGGAAGATACCTATACCGGCTCCTATACAGCAGATTATGAGGATTTCAATGATAAAGAATCTATTTTTGGAGGCACTGCATTAGAACGGGATAAAGGAAGTGAGCTTACTGTAACTTACGAGCTGACGGTTGATTCCGGAAGGGCAAGGCTTTACTGGCTTGATAAGGGCGAGGAAAATGAGAATAAACGCAAGATCATCCCGTGCCTCTGACCCTGGAGGCGTGGATCCGGGTAGATAAAAAGCGGAGGGGAAATATCCGGAGGGAGGACTATGAGAGCCGGGGAAGGGATGAGGAAACTCCGAATTTCCTGCTCCCGCAAGCCTACCCCTGCCTTTTTATAAGATGTATATGCAGCGTCTCCTGCTTACGCCAGGGGCGTTTTTTGTTAGGAAAATTTTTGCCGCAAACTCCTTTGCCAAAAGTTTACAGAAGAAGCCCCTTGGTTTTAACAATACTTTTCTATAATAAGTAGCTGACTAAACAGGGCATCTCTGCTTTCAATTTAAGGAGGGGGAAGCCTGGAAAAGACGGGAAGGAAGACATGAAAGAGAAAGTTCTGAAACAGTTATGGAGGATCCTGCCCTTTGTATTGGTGGTGGGGATCCTGGCGGGCATAGGAGTGTGGCTGAACCGCCCGGAAAAAGATGAGACAGCCAGCAGTTCCAGCCGGCTGGTCTATGAAACGGCTAAAGTAACGGCTGTGCTGGAGGACCATGCCGCCCCCGACTATGATAACGCGGAAGGCCGGCGGGTGGGAGATCAGGAATTGGAGATTGAGATTCTGTCCGGCGCTCACAAGGGTGAGATCATGCAGGTCACCAATTATATGAGCGCTCTTTTTAATGTGGATGTGCAGGAGGGGGACCGGATTATTGTACGGATTATGACTGACGAGAACGGATCCTATTACGCCTCCGTGTTTAATTATGACAGAGGAAGGGTGCTGGGGATTTTTTTGCTGCTCTTTTTTGCTCTGTTGATTTTCCTGGGTGGAAAAAAAGGCGTGGGAGCGCTGGCCGGGCTGGTATTTACCCTCTGCGCGATCTGGTTTATCCTGATCCCCGGGCTGATCCGGGGAACGCCGGCGATCCCTGTGACTTTGGCCATTACGGCAGTGACAGCGGTGGTTTCTCTGATCCTGCTGAACGGATATTCCCAAAAGACCTTCTGCGGGGTGCTGGGCTGCGTGGGCGGGGTGCTGGCTGCGGGAGCGGCCGCCGCTGTTGTGGGGACGATTACACCTATGAATGGTTTTAATATGCAGGAGGCGGAAAATCTGATCCTATACGGGGCGGACAAGGGGCTGAGGATCAGCGGACTTCTGGTGTGCGGGGTGCTGATTTCCGCCCTGGGCGCCGTTATGGACGTAGCTCTGGGAATTGTGTCTTCTATGTGGGAAGTAAAAACTCAGAACCCGGGGCTGAAAGCCCGGGAGCTGTTCCGCTCCGGCATGCATGTGGGAAGAGACGCTATGGGAACTATGGCCAATACTCTGATCCTGGCGTTTGCCGGATCTTCCCTGAATATGATGATTCTGGTGCAGACCTATGAGATTCCTTTCCTGCAGCTGGTGAACACGGACTACATCTGTCTGGAAATTCTCCAGAGTGTGGCCGGGTCTCTGGGAATTCTGCTGACGGTTCCACTGGTGGCCCTGATCAGCGCCGGGATGATGTCCCGGACGGTGAAAAGAACCGGTGTTTAAATAGATCCGGCGGTCCGCCGGGAAAGACAAAAAGAGGATAGATTTACAGAAAAAGTAGAGGAGGAAAATGATGCGGAAACGAAGTAAGATAAAACGGTTTCTTGCCTTGCTTCTGACAGCCCTGATGACGCTGTCTCTGATTCCGGCAATGGTTTCCGCCGCTTCTGAAACATATCAGAAGGTAACGGATCCGGCATCCTTTGCCACCGGAACGTATGTTATGGTGACAGACACCGGGTATGCTCCGGGGGTACTGGACGGAACCTGGATCACGGCAGAGCAGATGGCAGCAGACGGCGGCAGTCTGGAAAATCCTGCCCAAAGCGCGGTGTGGGAGATTACCGTAAACGGGGATCAGGTGGTTCTGACAGACAGCAACGGAGTCTCCGTGCAGCCGAAAGGCGGCAACAGCAATGGAATTTCTGCAGGAGAATATCAGTGGAAATGGACTTTTGAAGACGGGAAGTTTACCTTTTCCGGCCAGGGAGAGGATACCGTAGTCCTGGCCAGCAACAAGGGCTCCCAGAATAAATTCCGAGGCTATAAAACAACTACGGTGCAGGGAAATCCGGCGGGATATCCCTCGGAGTTCACCCTGTACAGACTGGAGGAAAGCGGATCCGGGGAGATCACGGTAGCGGCTCCCCAGGCAGTTCCCCAGGCGGGAGAAGTGGAAAAGGGAACTGCGGTGACTCTGACTTCCGAAACTGCGGGAGCAGAGATCTATTTTACCCTAGACGGCAGCGATCCCACCAGCAGCGGGACCAGGGAGCTTTACAGCGGGGATCATCAGCCGGTGATCACCGAAGACACCACCCTGAAGGCAGCGGCAGTTCTGGAGGGCGTATACAGCGCAGTGCAGACCCTGCAGTATACCGTCGCGGAAAGCGGACAGGAGGAGCCTGTGCTCCGGGACGGGGACCAGGTAGTGATCTACGCCCCGGCGTACAGGAAGGCATTGTCTTCAGAGAAGACCGGATTCTATAATGTAGGAACGGATATCACCATTGAGGCAGACGGAACGGTGACCGGGTACACGGATGCGGATATCTGGACTGTCACAGTAAATGACGATGGGACATACAGCTTCGGCCAGGACGGACAGAATATCGGTCTGGGAGACAGCTATGCCAGCATGGATCTGGGCGCAGTCCATGACGGCTGGGAACTGATCGATCTCGGGGACGGTCTGTATAACGTTAGAAATACCGGCCGGGGCAATTACATGGAATGGTACGATCAGTACAGCAACTGGAGCACCTACAATTCCAGCAGCGCGGCGACGGACGGCCAGTTCCAGCTTTCCTTCTGCAAAGTGGATGGATCTGTCACGCCGGATCCGGAACCGGAAGCTCCCATCGCGGACGGAGATCAGGTAGTGATCTACGCCCCGGCGTACAATAAGGCTCTTTCTTCTGAGTATACCGGTTTTTACAACAGGGGAACCGATGTGACAGAGGAAGAAGACGGAATCCTTTCCGGTTATACGGAAAAAGACGTATGGACGGTGAAGGACAACGGAGACGGAACATACAGCTTCTCCTACGGCGGCCAGAATATCGGTATGGGAGACAGCTATTCCAGCATGCCTCTGGGCGAGAAGAACGACAAGTGGGTGCTGGAGGACGCCGGAAACGGACTTTACTATGTGAAGAATACTGTCCGCGACGCTTACATGGAGTGGTATGACAGCAACGGCAACTGGAGCGCGTACTACAAGATCAGTGAAGGCAGCGAGGGCATGTTCGCGCTTGCGTTTTATCAGGTGACCGACATCCCGGAGGAACCGGATGAGCCGTCCACGGTGGAGGGCCTTGAAGTGGAGGCGGCTCCCAAGAGCGGCGCCAGCGTGGTGGCAAAGCAGAAGATCACCCTTGAGGCGGCTGAGGGCGCAGAGATTTATTACACTATGAACACAGACGGCACGGAGCCGGCGGATCCGGTTGCAGGAACCGAAGAACAGAAATACAGCGGACCCATTGAGATCGCGGAGACTCCGGACAAAGACAAGCCGATCATCGTAAAAGCCCTGGCGTACATCCCGGCGGGCACAGATACCGAAGCCCAGACCGGAGAAGTGTATACTTTTACATACAAAGCGCCCATGATGATCGACGACTATGGCCTGTATTTCGGACAGCTTCACGCCCACACCAACCTTTCCGACGGGACAGGAACCGTGGAGCAGGCGTTCCAGCATGCGGCGGATGTGCCGAATCTGGACTTCCTGGCGCTGACAGACCACTCCAACTCCTTCGAGGGACAGAGCGGGCTTCCCAGTGCCGGGACGACGCACCTTGGCGATGAGAACGCGGAGGAAGTGAATGCTTCCTGGGCAGAAGGCCGTGAGGGCGCCAGAGCCATCACCGCCCAGGAGGGCGACTTCGTCGGGATCTACGGATTTGAGATGACATGGTCCGGCGGCGCTCCGGGACATATCAATACCTTCAATTCGGAAGGATTTGAGAACAGAAACGCGGCTCCTTATAAGAAGGGCGACAACTATGAAGTGCTGGAAGCATATTATGACACGCTGAAGGCGAATCCGGAAACCATCTCCCAGTTCAACCACCCGGGCGACACCTTTGGAGATTTCATGGATTTCGCCCTCTATGACCCGGTGATCGACAATCAGATCACGCTGATCGAGGTGGGCAACGGCGAGGGAGCCATTGGAAGCTCCGGCTATTTCCCCTCCTACAGCTACTACACCAGAGCGCTTGACAAGGGCTGGCATGTGGCTCCGACCAACAACCAGGACAACCACAAAGGAAACTGGGGGGATTCCAACACGGCAAGAAGCGTGGTGCTCTCCGACGGACTTTCCGAGGAAGCGATCTACGACGCCATGAAGAATTACCGCGTGTACGCCACAGAGGACAATGATCTGTCCATCCTGTATTCACTGAATGGAAACGCTATGGGATCCATCCTTGACGAGCAGGAGGAAATCCATATCACAGCAGAGATTTCCGACCCCACCGACACTGCCGGCGAGACGAAGGTGGAAGTCATCGTCAACGGCGGACAGACGCTGGCGGAGAAGACATTTACCGGCGGCAGCGCGACAGTGGAGTTTGACAGCCTTTCCACCGGATACGGTTACTACTACCTGCGAGTGACTCAGGCGGACAAGGACATCGCCGTGACCGCCCCGGTATGGACCGGCGAGAGTGTAAACGCTGGTATCTCCAATACATCCAGCGATGTGGCCATGCCCATCAAGGGGGATGAGATCCGGATCTCCAGCCAGATCTTCAACAATTTAAGCGATGACATGACAGTGACTTCACTGACCTACACCATGGAAGGCCAGACAGATCCCTTCCACACGGCAGACGCAGCAGCGCTTGGAGAGAACGGCGTCATCGGCGCCAGGGCGTCATACGAGTATTCCTTCCCCTACACGGCGGACCAGGCAGGCGGATTTAACATCAACGCTGAACTGAAAGCCACCATCGGCGGGGAAGAGTACACCTTCACAGACGTACTGAAGCTGAGCGTGTCCGACCCGTCCATTGCCACAAAGGTACTGGTGGACGGCACACATTACAACGACTATGTAAACGGATATTATTCCGGAAACATGACCAACTTTATCAATATGGGAACTTCTGACAACATCCAGGTGAAGATCGTGCAGCCGGGCGAGGAAGTGACTTCGGAAATGCTGGAAGACGTGGCGCTCTTCGTGATTTCCGCGCCGCTGAAATACACCAGCGACTACACCGGAGACGCCCAGCCCAGCGTATTTGAGGAAGACTTTATCCAGGTTGTCAGCGACTATGTAAAGGGCGGCGGCACGGTGGTTGTCTGCGGTCTGGCGGACTATCAGGATGCCAACAGCGGACTTCCGTACACCTCTTACGCACAGGCGAATGCCCTGCTGGAGGGTATCGGTTCCACTATGCGCGTCAACGACGATGAGCTCATCGACCAGGATGAGAACGGCGGACAGCCCTACAGACTTTATTTCGACGACTTTAACTATGAGAGTGCGGATCCGGCGATCCAGAGCATCCTGGCAGGCGTGAAAGAATCCGGGCTGGCATACAGCTCCTACTCCGGATGCTCCGTCAGCGTAGGGGAGGGCGAGGCTATCGTCTACGGGCATGACACCACCTACTCCATCAACAGCAAGGCTCCGGCTCAGGGACATGACAAGCCGGTATTGAGCTACAGCGCGGCATATGATCCGGAGACGGCAGTGGTACAGAAGGGCGACGTGGTATCCATGGCTACCGAGGCAGTGGGAGAAGGCCGCGTTTATGCCTGCGGAACCGTATTCTGCTCCAACTTTGAGGTGGCTGCGGAAGATCAGGTGTCCTACGCCAACGGCATCATGGCGCAGAACCTTTTAAGCGGCGTGAAGGTAGAGCCTGTGATCAGCACCATCCAGGAGGCCCGGGCGGGAGCGGACGGAGAAGTATTTACCGTAGTCGGCACCGTGGCCAACGGCACTGCCGAGAGCGGAAACGCATTCTTCAACACCATTTACATCCAGGATGAGGAAGGCAACGGAATCAATGTATTCCCCATCGACGACAGCAATATCCGCCGGGGGGATCAGGTACAGGTGACCGGATCTGTCAGCGAGTACATCGGGGACAAACAGCTGTCAGCCATCAATGTGACCGTGCTTGAGGGGTCAAAAGAGGTGGTGATCACGGATACGACTACGAAGGAAGCCAACGACTACGCGGCCAACTTCGGAAAACTTGTCCGGGTAGAGGGCGAAGCCACAGCAGTTACCATGGCAGGCGGAATCGTGGAGAGCATCACCGTACAGGATGACAGCGGCGAGGCGTGCCGGGTATTCATCGACGGATATATCGGATACTCAGACGAGACTTCACAGGTTCTGGAAGAGTTTGTAAAAGAAGGGGCGTACATCAGCGCTGTGGGATTCGTATCTCACGACGCGGAGGGCAACCGTCTGAGAGTCCGGGACCGCTCCGAGATCCTTCCGGCAGAAGAGGGCGAAGAGCCGGCGCCGGCAACATATGCGGTGACCGTATCCGTTCAGAACGGAAGCTTCGAAGGCGCTGAGACGGCTGCGGAAGGCCAGGCGTACACCGGCAGGATCGCGGCGGCAGAAGGCTGGAAACTGCCGGAGAGCATTACGGTAAACATCGGCGGACAGGAACTTTCCCAAGAGGCGTATGCCTACGACCCGGTCTCCGGTATCCTGACGATTCCGGGAGCGCAGATCACCGGCGATCTGGAGATCACGGCAGTCTGCGTGGAAGAAGCGGCAGAAGATCCGGGTGATGAAAAACCGGAAGATCCGGATGATGGAAAACCGGAACAGCCGGAAGATCCCGATGACAGCCAGCAGGATCAGGGAGATGGGCAGGATCATGACCAGAATCAGGGCGGCAGTCAGACTGGCGGAGCCCAGAGCGGTCAGCAGAACCCCGGAAGTTCCCAGAACAGCGGCTCTTCCGCGGAGACCGGCGACCTGGCGGCACCGGAAATCTGGACGGCAGCAATGCTTCTGGCAGCTGCGGCGGCTGCTGCAGCGCTGATTCTGAAAAGAAAAGCGGTACGGAAATAAAAAGTAACAAAACAGTTCTGACCTGTTCAGCCGAAAAGCTGGATGGGTCAGAAATTTTTATTTTACAGGGAAGACCGCATATGTTCCCGGGGATACAAATGCTGTCTGAGGAATGCGCATGTGACAAAAATGCAAGAGAAATGTAAGAGATATCGCATTGTATGTCTTCTTTTTTTTTCGTATACTGGATCCGTAGCGGATTTATAAGAAAAAATTAAAGGGTTTCCCAGGGGGCTCATAAGATTTGTCTGCTAAAATGCTGACCATGAAGGAGAGATACACTTGAAAAAATGGATCAAACGAATACTGCTGACACTGCTGGCCGTCTTCCTGATTTCCGGGGCTGTTCTGGCCTGTCTGGGATACAGCGAGTACAGAAATGCCCTGGAAGAGGAAGGCATGTCAGAAAAAATTGACAAGATTCGCCGGGATCCGGATTATGTGAAATCTGAAGATCTGCCGGAAATCTATCTGCAGGCGGTAGTGGCGGTGGAGGATCATCGTTTTCGGGAGCACGGCGGGGTGGATATGATCGCCATCTTACGGGCGCTGAAAAATGATATTCTGTCCGGCAGTCTGAAAGAGGGGGGAAGCACTATTACCCAGCAGCTGGCGAAAAATCTGTATTTTACCGGCGAAAAAACCGTGGTCAGAAAAGCGGCGGAGATTTTTATGGCGCTGAAACTGGAAAAAGAGTACAGCAAAGAGGAAATCCTTGAGCTGTATGTGAACACCATTTATTTTGGAGACGGATATTACGGGATCCGGGAAGCAAGCCTGGGCTATTACGGAAAAGAACCCCGGGACCTGAATCCCTATGAATGCACCATGCTGGCGGGACTTCCCAACGCCCCTTCCGCCTATGCCCTCAGCGGCCATCCGGAGCTGGCGGAACAAAGACGGCAGACGGTGGTAAGTCAGATGGTAAAATACGGATATCTGGGGGAGCGGGAAGGAAAACTGCTGGGAGAGCAGACAGGGTAGTTTATCAAAAGTCAGGGATCCGCGGCAGGCAGAATACGGAAGAGAGTCTCAGGAGGGATGCACATGGATGAAGGAAAACAGAGAAAAATGGATAAAATACGGGAATGGGGAAAAGCCGCGCTTTTTATACTGGTCATGATCCCGGTGGGGCTGGCAATTCTGGCGTGCGCTCTGGCTGCCAGGGCTTTTTGCGAGGTGCTGGCCTGGAAACAAAGAAAAAAAGATTCCGCGGACCGGTTGCCAGAGGAGGTTCCCCCGCACTATAATGACAGAAGGAGTGAGAGAAGTCTGGGAATGCAGAGAATTCCCGGAGCGGGAAAAGCGCGGTGGTAAAGGAGGCAGCCTATGAAAAAAGAGATAACGGAAGAATTGGTGCCGGTACTTCCGGCCGCAGAGACAGAGGCCGGGTTTATGATCCGGCCCGGATTGTTTCAGGTCAGCGGGGCGGTGCCGGTGCCGGGAGGCGTCAGCTTCACCATATCTTCCCGGGGCGCCGATTCCTGTGAACTCTGTCTGTTTCACCGGAATGAGGACGCCCCCTTTGCGGTTCTTCCTTTTCCGGAGGACTGCCGGATCGGTCATACCTATTCTATGATTGTTTACGGGCTGGATATCACAGAGATCGAGTATGCTTACCGCATGGACGGCCCTTGGGATCCGGAACAGGGGCTTCTGTTTGATAAAACAAAATTTCTGCTGGATCCCTGTGCCCGGGCGGTGACAGGGCAGAGTGTCTGGGGAAAAAAGCAGGAAGCGGGAAAGGCCTACCACGCCCGGGTGGTGGAGGATGTGTTTGACTGGAGCGGATTTCATGATTCCAAGGTGCCCTTTCAGGATATGGTGATCTATGAACTCCATGTGCGGGGGTTTACGGAGCATGAAAGTTCCGGGGTAAAGCATCGGGGCACCTTCCGGGGACTGATGGAAAAGATTCCTTATCTGCTGGAGCTGGGAGTGAACGCCGTGGAATTGATGCCCATCTTTGAGTTCGATGAAACGGCGGAGGAGAGGATCGTAGACGGCAGACAGCTTCTGAATTACTGGGGCTACAATACCGTCTGCTATTTTGCCCCCAATACCAGCTACGCGGCGGAGACTGAATTTAACCGGGAGGGAACGGAACTGAAGGAACTGGTCCGGGAGCTGAACGCTCACGGCATAGAAGTGATCCTGGATGTGGTCTTCAATCACACCGCGGAGGGGGATGAGCGGGGGCCTTTCTTTTCCTTTAAGGGCATCGACAACAACCTCTACTATATGCTGACTCCGGACGGGAAATATTATAATTTTTCCGGTGTGGGGAATACCCTGAACTGCAATCATCCGGTGGTGCGGCAGTTTATCCTGGACTGTCTCCGATACTGGGTGGTGGAATACCGGGTGGACGGATTTCGCTTTGATCTGGCCTCCATTCTGGGCAGGGATGAGGACGGAGCGCCTCTTTCCCGGCCGCCGCTGCTGGAAAGTCTGGCCTTTGATCCCATTCTCGGGCAGGCAAAACTCATTGCGGAGGCCTGGGACGCAGGGGGTCTCTACCAGGTGGGCTCCTTCCCTTCCTGGAACCGGTGGGCGGAGTGGAACGGAAAATACAGGGACGACATCCGGAAGTTCCTGAAGGGGGACGAAAATATGGCGGCAGCGGCCATTCAGAGGATCCTGGGTTCCCCGGATCTCTATCCGCCGGACCGGCGCCAGAATGCTTCCGTGAATTTCCTGACCTGCCATGACGGCTTTACTCTTTACGATCTTTACGCTTACAATGAAAAACACAATGAAGCCAACGGCTGGAACAATACAGACGGAGCCAACGACAACAACAGCTGGAACTGCGGGGAGGAAGGGGAGACAGAACATGCGGACATTCTGAAACTCCGGGACCGGATGAGAAAAAATGCTCTGGCGGTTCTGCTCTGCAGCCGGGGAGCCGCTATGTTTCTGGCGGGGGATGAGTTTGGAAATACCCAGTACGGAAATAACAATGCTTACTGTCAGGACAACGAGATTTCCTGGCTGGACTGGAACCGTCTGGAGCAGTACCGGAACCTTCATGCTTTCACGGCCGCTATGACCGCCTTTCGCAGAGAACATCCTGTGCTGCGCGGAAACGCCGGATCAGCCCCTTGGGGCTGGCCGGAAATTTCTTTTCATCACGGGGCGGCCTGGAACCATCAGACAGAAAGCTATACCCGGCAGATCGGGATCCTGTTCGCGGGGCAGAAGGAGAACGGGGAGGATGACTGTGTCCTGCTCTGTATCAACGCCCACTGGGAGGATCATGAGCAGGAGCTTCCGGAACCGCCTTCGGGGATGAGATGGAGGCTGGCTTTTCACACCGCCTGTGAAAAGCCCTTTGCGTCGGGAATTTCCCTGGATGCCGGACGGTTTGTCATAGGCGCCAGATCTGTGGCGGCGGCGGTTCTGGAACCGGCTGGATCATGATCCTAAAAGTCATCGGGAAACAGAGGGGAGTCCAGTTCCGCTATATGGATCAGGGGAATTCGGGTACCGTCAGACAGAATCAGGCATCTCTCCAGGGGATCGATTTTTTTCAAAATGCCGGAACAGTGCCGGTAGGCACCTCCGGCTTTTTTTGCGTCTTTCTGAAACCAGACCACATGGAGCTTTGGCTGCTCCCGGATATGCGCCCCCAGGAAATGCAGCTTCCTCTGCAGCGCTTCCTGAACCTCCTCGCTGAGTTCTTTTTCAGGCTGGGTAAGCCGGTTCTGTTCCTGTATCATCTCTCCGTAACCGGTGAGAGCGGCAAAAGGGGCGAACTGTGCCGCCCGGTCCTTCCGGGGCATGTGCGGATGGGAGGAAGATACATGATGAGGCAGATGGATAATGTCTTCATAAGGGCTGTTCATGCTCTGTGTCCTCCGATCTGCCGGTTGCGGTCTCTGGCTGTGGCGCCCTCCTGAAGGCTCATCCCCCGCAGAACCGCGTTTTTTCCGTACTTCCGGCGGATCTGCAGCAGGGCCTTCTGCCAGTTCTTTTCCCGGACAGAGGCGGAATCGCCCTCTTCCCCCGGCTGTCCCCGGGGCGGATAGTCTGTAAAGAGATTCAGCTGCCGGTACTGTTCTCTGTCAGCGGCGGCATCCTCCGGAAGCACATGGCAGGCGGTCAGAGTAAGGCGGCGTACCAGCAGGGAAGGATCGGTGATCCGGTCAAAAAGAGCTGTGGCCGCTTCCAGAATCTGCCGGGAGGAGGATGTATACCGGTCCAGATTCTCTGTGCCGCGGGCATGCCTGGGAACCGAGCGGCCGTAACGGTCGGTGGTGATCTCTCCCCGGTAGTCCTGTCTGCGGCGGCCCCGCAGATTTTCAATGTCGTACCCTACGGTGAGCACCAGCTGGTCGGTGGACAGGCTCTGCCTTACCAGATCCATGGACAGCGCGTCGGCCATCTCCCGCAGAACCAGCCGGGCCCGGGACGCCGGATAGGGGCAGTGCAGGACCTGGCCGGAACCGATGCTGCCGGCCTCGGGCCGGTAGGCCTTGATATCCGCCATGGTGCAGGGCTCCCAGCCCCAGGCGTGATCGATGAGAAGCTCCGCGTTTACCCCGAAGAGCCGGTACAGCAGATCCTCGTTGTGATAGTCCCGCGGTCCGCCAAGGGAGCAGCGGGCAATATCCCCCATGGTGTAAAGTCCGCAGCGGGCCAGCTTCCCGGCGTACCCGCTGCCTACCCTCCAGAAGTCGGTGATGGGCCGGTGATCCCACAGCTCCCGCCGGTAGGAGGATTCGTCCAGCAGGGCGATCCGTGCGCCGGAGTCGTCAGGGGAAACATGCTTGGCCTGGATATCCAGGGCGATTTTGCAGAGGTAAAGATTGGTGCCGATGCCTGCGGCGGCAGTGATGCCCACGGTTTCCCGGATCTCCCCCAGGATCCGGCCGGCCAGCTGATAGGGGGTCATATTTAAGGCTTCCAGATAGGAAGTGATATCTATGAAGACCTCATCAATGGAGTAGACATGGATGTCTTCCGGAGCGGCATAGCGCAGGTATATCTGGTATATCCGGGCGCTGTAGTCCATGTACAGGGCCATGCGGGGAGGGGCGGCAATGTAGTCCAGCTTCAGTTCCGGGGAAGACCGGAGAGCCGAGTCGTCAAAGGAGGAGCCGGAGAAACGCCGGCGGGGCGCTTTTGCCAGGCGCTCCCTGTTAATCTCTTTTATCGCCTGCTCCACTTCAAAGAGCCTGGAACGGCCGGGAATGCCGTAAGCTTTCAGAGAGGGAGAGACGGCCAGGCAGATGGTTTTTTCCGTGCGGGTCCGGTCGGCCACTACCAGATTGGCAGTGAGGGGATCCAGATGCCGCTCCGCGCATTCCACAGAGGCATAGAAGGATTTCAGGTCAATGGCCAGATAGATCCGTTTTTCCATACAGACACTTCCTTTCCGCGTCGGTCTTAACACTTCCGCTTTCACAGGTGAACTTGTAAGTCTATTATACGAACATATGTTCGAAAAAGCAATGGAAATGATTGACAAAAAAAGCGGAAAAAATTTTAAGATTTTTTTACCTTTTCTTCCATAATTTTTCAGGGATTAGACAAATTCCCGTCACAGATGTCCGGTATACTGTAACCATATTCGGAACCGGAGATGAGAAAATATTTTTTCCATCCCAAAGAGGTTTCGATTCAGGGCCGGCTGCCCCGTATCCGGCTGACTGTCCGGATACGAATAGAATATAGGACGCCCGGGGCGTCCACCATACCGAAGAGGGAAACTGATGAGTCAGAGACGTTTGCGAGAAAATGTGTTCAGTTTCTCTCTTTTCTATTGCCGGATTTTTATGGAAACGCTTGCGGTTATCAGACAGTTTTTATATAATAGAAAGCACAGGAAAGAGAATCATGTTTAAAACAGACGAAAGCAGGGACATGATGTAAAATCTTTCAACATTCAGACTTTTACAAAAGGGAGGAGCTAAGTTATGAATTGTCCAAACTGCGGCGCTGAACTCAAGGGAGCCGGTAAATTTTGCCCCAAATGCGGCACGCCGGTGCCGGGAAATCCCGGGGAACAGGATTTTACAGGAGAACCCGGGGCTTCAGCCGGACCGGATCCGGGGAAGAAGAAAAAATTCTGGATTATCGGAGCTGCTGCCGCGGCGGCGGTGGCGCTGATCGTGATCCTGGTGGTGGTGCTGGGACAGCCGAAGAAGATTAATCTGGAAAAATACGTGGAAATTAATTTCAGCGGCTACAACACCAAGGGAAGAGCGGAAGTCTCTATCCAGTGGGAGGAGCTTTCTGAAAAATTAATGGATATTCTGGATGGAAACAGCGGGGCACTCCTGGCTGCCACCGGCACCGTGCAGGTTTCTCTGGATCAGGACAGCGGTCTGTCCAACGGGGACGAAGTGAAGGCGGAAATTTCCTATAATAATGAACTGCTTAAGCAATATAATTTTCAGTTTACCGGAAAATCCGTGAGCCGTACCGTAGAAGACCTGGAAGAGCTGGAGGAGGTTGATCCTTTTGGTGACCTGACGGTGAGCTTTACCGGGATCTCTCCGGACGGACAGGCAGAATATGAATATACGGGAAGCAATCCTCTGTTCAGCACCGATATGTTCCAGTGCGAACCCAGGGACGGCCTGAGAAACGGCGATGTGGTCACCGTTACCATTCCGGAGGCGAGAGAAACATCTCTGAACGATGCCGGCTATATGCTGGCCCGGAATTCCCAGGAGTACACGGTGGAAGGCCTGGAGGAATATGTGGGAAGCTACGCGGATCTTACGGAAGAGTTCCTGACCTACGCCAAGCAGGAGGCAGAAGATGTAATCAATGCCTATATTGCCAGAGATTACAGCGATTCCAGTTCCGTGACGCCGATCGAATACGCCGGATACATCTTCCAGTATGTGAAGCCGGGAGAAAGCGGAGATTACTACAACGCTCTCTATATCATCTACCGGGGCACGGTTTCCAACAGCGAGGGAGGATTCCATGACACCAAGGTTTACTATCCGGTCTGCTTCAGCAACATTCTGGCTTCCGGGGGAGAACTGACCAGCGAGATGGCGGATTCTGTAACCGGCTATTCCAACCTCTCCGACAGCGGCTGGGGATATTCCACCAATGGATATGCCAATCCTCTGACGGCCTATTCCGAGCTGGTGACTGCCAACGTGGATGTCTACGAATGCGAGGCGGGAGACGGATTTGAAAAATACGAAACCTACACCCCCATTTCCTCTCTGGCGGACATCGCGCAGGAGGATATGCAGACGCTGACGGACCGGGCGATGAATATCATTAACGCCTACATCGCGGATGAATATTCTGATGAAAACCGCGCGGACGGGCTGGCGCTGGCGGGGCAGTACCTGCTGGTATCCAAAGCCCAGGGAAATGATTTCAAGGAGAATAACCAGGTGATCGTGGTCTGCAGCGCGACGGTTTCCAATGCGGACAATGACTTTACGCCTACGGTGGTTTATTATCCGGTGCGGTTCAGCGGCGTGGTCAATCTGCCGGGCGATGAATTTATCTACACCGCGGAAAGCGAGGTGCTGGGAAATACCCAGATCCAGGATACCTGGACCTATACCAATGGCTATACCGACGGGGCGAAAATGTTCAGCGACCTGGTTACCGCCAACCGGACAGATTACAGCTATGAGGTCAGCGAGGGCCTGAAGGCCTTTGGAGAATAAAAAAGAGAACGGGAGGGATCCATATGGAAAATCAGGTACTGGAATGCCTGGAAACCCGGCGCAGCGTTCGGAAATATAAGAAAGAACAGATTGCGGAGGAGCAGCTGCAGGCCATTCTGAAAGCAGGCACCTACGCCCCTACGGGAATGGGGGCCCAGAGCCCGGTGATGGTAGTGGTGCAGGATCCGGAACTGATCCGGAAACTTTCCGCCTGGAACGCGGAGATTATGGGAACGGATTCCGATCCCTTTTACGGAGCCCCTACGGTAATTGTAGTTCTGGCGGACAGCACCAGAAATACCTATATTGAGGACGGCAGTCTGGTGATGGGCAATCTCATGAACGCCGCCCACGCGGTGGGAGTAGATTCCTGCTGGATCCACCGGGCCAGAGAGACTTTTGCCAGAGAAGAGGGAAAGGCTCTGCTGAAGGAATGGGGCTTGGGCGAGAACTACGTGGGCATCGGAAACTGCGTTCTGGGCTACCGGGACTGCGAGTATCCTCAGGCAAAGCCCAGAAAAGACACCTATATTAAGCGGATCGGATAAAGGGATCAGCGGCCGGCCTGCTCAGAGATCAATTTCAGGAAACGCCTGGTGACAGGGTAGTCGTCGTCTCTGCGGGAATAGACGCCGAAGGACAGACTGGGGAGATCCTCCACCGGGAGATAGCACAGCCCGGGTTCACGAAGAGCGGGGATATCCGGATAGATGGTATAACCCAGGCCGGCCTTTGCCAGGGTCAGAATGCTCTCCGTGTCATCGCTGAAATACCTCTTCTGTTCTGCGGAGGAGGACATGACTTTCAGATGGCACTGGAGAATCTCCTCCGGCAGACGCCGGGGCGGGCTGGTAATAAGATTATAATTTTTCAGCATATCCGTGGTCAGGGTGCCCTGAACCGCCAGGGGATGCCCCGGCGGGCAGACGCAGGCCATGGGACAGGAAAACAGTTCTCTGTAAGAGAGGACTGTTTTTTTTGTGCCGGAGTACAGGGACAGGGCGGCGCTGAGCTGGCGGTTTTCCACCATGCCGAACAGAAGATCAAAAGGAATCGTGTGAAGCTGAGGGCGCAGGGCAGGCCATTCCTGACAGAGAGCCCTCAAAACAGGAGGCAGCAGACGCAGTTCCGCCGGACTGTGGCAGCCGATATCGAAAGGCATGAAACGCTCCTTTTTCCCCAGACGTTCTCTGGCGGACGCGGCGGTTTTCAGGATCATATTCGCGTCGGGAAGAAACAGCATTCCCTCCGGCGTAAGGGCCACGCTTTTGCTGGTGCGGCGGAAGAGCTTCACCCCCAATTCTTCTTCCAGGGAACGGATCTGATGGCTCACCGCCGGCTGAGTGATCTTCAGCTCTTCCGAGGCCCGGGAAAAATTCAGATGATCCGCCACAGAGAGAAAGCATTCCAGCTGAATGGTATTCATACGTAACATCCCCCCTTTTTTTTTAGAATAAAATTACATCGGTAACTATAAAAATTATTTATTGATTATAACATCTTTGAATTTCACATTCAAGATTTCCTGTACTATAATTCCTTTGCAAGCAACGGAAGGAACAGGAGGAAACAGGCGTGAAGGAGGAAATTTCAAAAGAAGATCTTCTTTTGATGGTGAAGCAGCTGAATCTGTCCCTGGATGCCCGCATGAACCGGATTATGGGAAAAAAGGATCTCAGCGGAAGCCAGGCGGCGGTTCTGTGCTATCTTCTGCGGCATCATCCGGAGGGAAGCTGTATCCGGGAGCTCTGCGGGAACTGTACCGTCTGCAGAAAAAACTGCTTCGGAGTATCCGGGAAGAGAGGGAGACATAGTGTCTTCGGAGCCGAGGACCGTCTCAGGCAGCTTTATCAGTAAATAGCAGAGGAGGTTTTAATGTGAAAAAAGTATTGCAGCAGCTTGGGCAGTACCGGAAAGACACCTTTCAGTGCATCTTTCTCACCGCGCTGGAAGTAGTTATGGAAATTCTGCTGCCCTTTGTAACAGCCATTATCATTGACCAGGGTCTGGAAGCCGGAAATCTTCCCGTGGTTTACCGGTACGGAATCCTGATGGTAGCCATGGCTTTTCTCAGCCTGATTTTCGGCGCGCTGGCCGGAAGAAAGGCGGCCAGGGCATCCTCGGGGCTGGCGGCCAACCTGCGGGAAGCCATCTACGCCAATATCCAGACCTTTTCCTTTTCCAATATTGACAAATTCAGCGTTCCGGGACTGGTGACCCGGATGACCACAGACATTACCAATGTGCAGAACGCCTATATGATGGTGATCCGGGTGGCAGTCCGGGCGCCTCTGAATCTGATTTTCAGCTATATCATGTGTCTGTTTATTAATGTGCGGCTGAGTCTGATGTTTCTCATCGCCGTGGTCTTTCTGCTGGCGGTGCTGGGAACCATTATGGTGGTGACTCTGAAGATTTTCAATCAGGTGTTCCGCCGGTACGATGACCTGAACGCCAGTGTGCAGGAAAATGTCACCGCGATCCGGGTGGTGAAAGCTTTCGTCCGGGAAGATTATGAGAATCAGAAGTTTTCCAAAGCCTCACGGATGCTCTACAACCTTTCGGTCAAGGCCGAGGGTCTGCTGGCCTTTAATAACCCGGCCATGATGATCGCCGTATATTTCTGCATTATCTCTGTGTCCTGGTTCGGGGCTCAGTTTATTGTGGGAGGCTCCCTGACCACCGGAGAGCTGACCAGCCTGTTCAGCTACATTATGTCCCTGCTCATGAGCCTGATGATGCTGTCCATGATCGTGGTTATGATCAGTATGTCCATGGCCAGCATCCGCAGAATCAGCGAAGTGCTCAACGAAACTCCGGATCTGACGGATCCGGAACAGCCAGTTACGGAAGTGGCGGACGGCAGCATCGACTTTAACCATGTAAACTTTTCCTATAAACAGGGCAGCGGGAAAAACGCCCTGTCGGACATCGACCTTCATATTAAAAGCGGAGAGACCATCGGGGTCATCGGCGGCACCGGCTGCGGCAAGAGCAGTCTGGTAAACCTGATCTGCCGGCTGTACGACGTGGATCAGGGTTCTGTCTGCGTAGGCAGGGTGGATGTGCGGAAATACGATACGGAAGCTCTGCGGAACCAGGTTTCTGTGGTGCTGCAGAAGAATACCCTGTTTTCCGGAACCATTCTGGACAATCTCCGCTGGGGAAATCCGGATGCCACGGAGGAGGAATGCGCCAGGGCCTGCCGGGCAGCCTGCGCCGATGAGTTTATCGACCGGATGCCGGAGGGATACAGAACCCGCATTGAGCGGGGCGGCTCCAATGTATCCGGCGGCCAGAAGCAGCGGCTCTGTATCGCCAGGGCCCTTCTGAAAAAGCCCAAGGTCCTGATCCTGGACGACTCCACCAGCGCTGTGGATACCGCCACCGACGCGAAGATCCGCAGGGCTTTCGCGGAGGAAATTCCCGGCACCACCAAGATTATTATTGCCCAGCGTGTCTCCAGCGTGGAATCCGCGGACCGGATCCTGGTACTGGAGGAGGGCCGGATCAACGCCTTTGACACTCACGAAAATCTGCTGAAGAACAACGCCATCTATCAGGAAATTTACACATCCCAGATGGAGGGCGGCGGAGACTTTGACCAGCCGGCGTAAAAGAAGGGAGGAAACAGAAAGATGACAAAACAGAAAACTGAAAAGAAACCGGCCTTTTCCCTGAAGGTTCTGAGCCGGGTGGTAAAATATATGCTGCATTATTATAAAATTCCGTTTATCCTGGTGGTGGCCTGCATCCTGGTTTCCGCGGTGACTACCGTAATCGGAGCTACCTTCCCCCAGACTTTGGTGGACGACTATATTACTCCCATGCTGAAAAACGGATCCCATGACTTCAGCGGCCTGGCCGGGCAGCTGATCCGCCTGGTAATCATTATGGGGATCGGCGTCATTGCCGCTTTTTCCTACAACCGTATTATGGTCAATGTGAGCCAGGGCACCATGCGCCATCTCAGGGACGACCTGTTCAGCAAGATGGAAAGTCTGCCCATTAAGTACTTTGACACCCATGCCCACGGCGATATTATGTCCGTGTACACCAACGATGTGGATACTCTGCGGCAGATGCTGAGCCAGAGTATCCCTCAGATTATTAACTCGGTAATCACCATGATCGCCACCCTGGTTACCATGCTGGTGCTGAATCCGGCGCTGACGGTGATTTCTCTGGTTACCGCCTTTGTGATGCTGCGGGTCACCGCCGGTTTTTCCAAACTGTCCGCGAAATACTATATCCGTCAGCAGATGGATCTGGGAGCCGTGGACGGTTTTGTCGAGGAGATGCTGGACGGCCAGAAGGTGGTAAAGGTATTCTGCCACGAGGAGGCCGCCAAAAGAGATTTCCATGAGGTCAATGAAAAGCTGCGGGAGAGCGCGGACAAGGCCAACACCTACGCCAACCTGCTGATGCCGGTGAACGCCAATATCGGCTGGATCAGCTACGCCCTGGTGGCTATTATCGGAGCGGTGCTGGGAATCAATCAGCTGGCGGGGGTGACCATCGGAACAGTGGTTACCTTTGTGGGGCTGAACAAGAGTTTCACCAATCCCATTACCCAGGTAAGCCAGCAGATCAACTTTGTGGTCAATGCCGCCGCGGGAGCCCAGAGAGTCTTTGATCTCATGGACCAGACCCCGGAAGCGGACGACGGATATGTGGAGCTGGTCAACGCCAGAGAGGACAAGAAGGGAAACCTGACGGAATCCTCCGCCCGCACCAATCTCTGGGCCTGGAAGCATCCCCACAAAGCGGAAGGCACTGTTACCTACCAGAAACTGGAAGGGGCTGTGGTGATGGACGATGTGGATTTCGGCTATGAAGAGAATAAAATCGTGCTGCGCAACATCAGCCTTTACGCCAAACCGGGGCAGAAGATCGCCTTTGTGGGCGCTACAGGAGCCGGCAAAACAACCATCACCAACCTGATTAACCGTTTCTACGATATTGCCGACGGAAAGATCCGCTATGACGGCATCAATATCAACAAGATCAAAAAGGGCGATCTCCGGCGGTCCCTGGGCATGGTGCTCCAGGACACCCACCTGTTTACAGGAACCGTTATGGAGAATATCCGCTACGTAAAAATGGACGCCACCGATGAGGAATGCGTCAACGCGGCAAAGCTTGCCAACGCCGACGGATTTATCCGGCGCCTGCCCGACGGCTACCAGACCATGCTCACCGGGGACGGGGCCAATCTGAGCCAGGGACAGCGGCAGCTGCTGGCCATTGCCCGGGCGGCGGTGGCGGATCCTCCGGCTCTGATCCTGGATGAGGCCACCTCCTCCATTGACACCAGGACGGAAAAACTGGTGCAGGCAGGCATGGACGCTCTTATGAAAGGGCGGACTACCTTTGTCATCGCCCACCGGCTTTCCACAGTCAAGAACGCGGACTGCATCATGGTTATGGAGCAGGGCCGGATCATTGAGCGGGGCACCCATGACGAGCTCATTGCCGCCAGAGGAAAATATTATCAGCTGTACACCGGGAATTTCGCGGCGTAACCGGATTCTCCACGGAGGGAAGAATTCCGCGGCAGACTGGAAACAGAGAGTTGTATTTCGGCGAAAAAGAGAGTATGATGGCTGGGTATACAGGTACAGAAATACCAAAGAAAATCTCAGGGGGAGAGAAGTATGCAGATCATCATCGTGGGATGCGGAAAAGTAGGAAGAGCCCTGGCTGCCCAGCTTTCCGGGGAGGATAATAATGTTACGGTAGTAGATACCAACGGGGATGTAGTCAAAACGGTGGCCAATTATTATGATGTCATGGGAGTGGCCGGAAACGGAGCCAGCTACAGTGTGCTGGCTGAGGCGGATATTGAGCACACGGATGTCCTGATCGCGGTGACTCATAACGATGAGGTAAATCTGCTCTGCTGTGTGGTGGCCCGGAAGGCCGCCAACTGCCATACTATCGCCCGGGTGAGAAATCCTGTCTATTCGGAGGAGAGAGCCTTTCTCCGCAAGGAACTGGGATTGTCTATGATTATCAATCCGGAGTACGCGGCTGCCCAGGAGATTGCCAGACTGCTGCGGTTCCCATCGGCCATTGAGATTGACAGCTTTTCCAAGGGCCGGATCGAGATGCTGCGGTTCCGGGTGCCGGCAGCCTCCATGCTGGACGGGCTGGCTCTGCGGGAACTGCCCCAGAGGCTTCCCATGGACGTGCTGATCTGCGCGGCGGAGCGCGGAGAAGAGGTGCTGATCCCGGATGGGAATTTTGTAATCCGTTCCGGGGATCTGCTGTCCATGATCGCCATACCGGGAAATGCCGCGGCCTTTTTCAAAAAGGTGGGAATTTCCACAAACCAGGTGAAAAATACCATGATCGTCGGCGGAGGGGAGATCACCTATTATCTGTCAAAGCTGCTGCTGAATATGGGAATCCGGGTGAAGATCATAGAGAAAAGGCGGGAACGCTGCGAGGAGCTCAGCGATCTTCTGCCCAAAGCAACCATTATCTGCGGAGACGGAAGCGACCGGGAACTTCTGCGGGAAGAGCATCTGGAGCAGATGGATTCCCTGGTGGCCGGAACGGATATGGATGAGGAGAATATTATCCTTTCTCTGTATGCCAGGGACCGGGTGAGAGCCAAAGTGGTGACCAAGCTGAACCATCTGGATTTCAACGATGTGATTCACAGTCTGGATCTGGACAGTCTGATCTACCCCAAGAATATCGCCGCGGAATATATCCTTCAGTATGTCCGGGCCATTGGGAACAGTATGGGGAGCAATGTGGAAACCCTTTACAAACTCATGGACGGACGGGTGGAGGCGCTGGAGTTTCTGGTACATAAAAATTCGGATCTGGCGGGAATCCGGCTGCAGGATATGCGCCTGAAACGAAACCTGCTCATCGCGGGGATCGGAAGGAAGGGCAGGCTGATTATTCCCGGAGGACAGGATGAATTCCTGCCGGGGGATTCTGTCATCGTGGTGACCACCGACAGCGGCTTCCAGGATATCCATGATATTCTGGATACAAGGGAGGGTTAAGCCATGAATTATCCTATGATCCGCTATATCCTCTCCTGGGTGCTGAAGGTGGAGGGGGCGCTCATGTTCCTTCCCTGCCTGGCCGCTCTGATCTATGGGGAGCAGGAGGGGTTCTGGTATCTGTTCTGGGCGGCGCTCTGTTTTGCCCTGGGGTTCGCTGGCTCCTTCCGTAAACCGGAGAATACGGAAATTTACCGAAAAGACGGGTTTGCCGCCGCCGCTCTGGCCTGGGTGGTCCTGAGTCTGTTCGGCGCTGTGCCCTTTGTGCTGACCGGGGAGATTCCCTCTTTCGTTGACGCCCTGTTTGAGATCGTCTCCGGCTTTACTACCACGGGTTCTTCCATTCTGTCAGATGTGGAAGCCCTCTCCCATGTAAGTCTGTTCTGGAGAAGCTTTTCCCACTGGATCGGAGGCATGGGGGTGCTGGTGTTTATCCTGATGCTGATCCCTGTGAGGAACGGTTCCAGCATGTACCTGATGCGGGCGGAGAGCCCCGGCCCTTCCGTATCCAAGTTTGTGCCCAGGGTGCGGAACACGGCGATTCTTCTGTATAAAATGTATATCGCTATGACGGTTCTGGAGATTGTTCTGCTGCTGCTGGCGGGGATGCAGGGCTTTGACGCCCTGTGCATTTCTTTCGGCAGCGCCGGTACCGGGGGATTCGCAGTGCTGAATTCCGGATGCGCCGCGTATACGGCCCTGCAGCAGTGGATCATTACCGTGTTTGTGATCCTCTTCGGGGTGAATTTTACCTTTTACTATCTTCTGCTCTGCAAAAAAGCAGGAGCGGCCTTCGGCATGCAGGAGGTGAGAGCGTATCTGCTGATTATAGCGGTCTCCGCGGGACTGATTACCTGGAATATCAGCGGCATGTACGGCTCCTTTTCGGAATCTCTGCGCCAGGCCTCCTTCCAGGTGGGAAGCATCATCACTACCACGGGATACGCTACTACGGATTTTAACCTCTGGCCGGAGCTGTCCCAATATATCCTGGTGATGCTGATGTTCATCGGCTCCTGCGCAGGCAGCACCGGAGGCGGCATCAAGGTCTCACGGATCCTGATCCTGCTGAAAACGGTCCGCAAAGAGCTGCAGTCCATCGCCCATCCCAGGAGCATCAAAAAGATCCGCATGGACGGCCATACGGTGGAGCATGAGACTCTGCGGTCTATCAATGTATTTTTTATTGTGTATACAGTGATCTTCGCGGTGTCTGTGCTGATTATCAGTTTTGACGGATTTTCTTTTGAAACCAACTTTACGGCGGTGGCCGCCACCCTGAACAATATCGGTCCCGGTCTGGGAGACGTAGGCCCTATGAGCAATTTCGGCATCTACGGTCCGGTGTCGAAGCTGGTGATGGTCTTTGACATGCTGGCCGGACGGCTGGAGATTTTCCCGCTGCTGCTGCTGTTCTGCCCTTCCACCTGGAAACGGAGAGGATAATTTTTCTGTTCATCCTCCGACTGCAGCGGAATGCAGCGCAATCCGTGTCTCATGCCTATTTGTCGGGCCGCTCATGAATATCCTCAGAGGACTGTGAAAAGAAAGTGCCGCAAGGTCATCCAAAGCAGATGATTGAGCGGCACTTTCTTTTATAGCATCCGAAAACGCCTGGATTCAGAGCGGCTGCTTGTAAAGAAGCATGCCTGAGATTTTACCTGTTTTAACAGAATGCTTACTGTAATATTGCACAGCTATGATAGAAGCGGCTGAAAATCCGGGATTATAATAGCTCCATGCGAATTATTACAACAAGAAGGAGACAAGTCGTATGAAAAACTGGTTTCAAAAGAGCGCGGCAGCGGTACTGACCGCCTCAATGCTGGTATCCCAGGCTGTGCCGGCCATGGCAGCGGAGACTGCGGACGCGGTACAGGAAGAGAGCCTGAAAATCGCGGTTCTGTCGGACACCCACTATCTATCCCCGGACCTGATTCGGGATACGGCGGATTTTACCGAGCACTTGAACAGCGATCGGAAAATGTTCGCGGAGAGTGACGCGTTCCTGACGGCGCTGCTGAATACTGTAAAGCAGGATGATCCGGATGTGCTGCTGATTTCCGGCGATCTGACTAAGGACGGAGAAAAAGAGGGCCATGAGGAACTGGCGGAAAAGCTGGAGCAGTTTGAGGCGGAAACCGGAGCGGAAGTATACATAACCCCGGGCAACCATGATCTGAATAATTCCAACGCCATGAATTTTAATACGGAAGACGGCGAGGCGGTGCCGGCGGGACGCACCACCCAGGAGGATTATAAAGAAATTTACGGAGATCTGGTTTATAAGGATGATTCTGTAATCGCCACTTTTGAGCCCGCGGAAGGAAATCAGGGAGGCGGCCTTTCCTACGCGGCCCGCCCCAAGGACGGATTTACCATTATTTCCATTGACTCTGCCCGCTACAGCGGGGACAACACAGAGTCCGGCACAGATGAGCATGAGACCAGCGGAAATGTAGGCGCGGATCTGGAAGCCTGGATCGTGGAACAGACCAAAGCCGCGAAAGAGCGGGGAGACACGGTCATCGGCCTGCAGCACCACGGAATGGTTCCTCACTTCAGCATGGAGCCGGATCTGCTGCCCATGTATCTGGTCAACGACTATGAGCGTCTGGCTCAGGTGTATGCCGACGCGGGCATGACCTATATTTTCACCGGCCATATGCACGCCAACGATATTGCGGCAGTGACAACGGAAGCCGGAAACACCCTCTATGATATTGAGACCGGTTCTGTGGTGACCTATCCGTCACCGGCCCGCTCTGTCACTCTGAACCGGACCATTTCCGATGGAACCGTTTCTGAGACCATGGATGTAAAGACCTACACCAATGTAGGACCTGTCACCTTTACCAATCCGGTAACCGGTCAGGAGCAGACCATTGAGGATATCTCCGCTTACGGCAGAGAGCATGGTTTCAGCAACGCAATGCTGACCACCACGGTCAATGGCTTCCTGCGCCCCTATTATGAGCAGATCCTGCAGAACGGCGGTTCCAAGGTAGCCATTGAGTCGCTGATCAACAGCCTGCTGGGGGACAGCCTTCCCATTGACAACATGACATTGGATCAGCTGATTGATGTAGCCCTGCCCCTGCTGCTGCCCGGAGCTGACAGCGGGGAGGAAATTTATTACGATTCCGCGGAAGGGGGCATCGCGGTGAATAAAAAGGTATCCTTCCTGACCCTGAGTCTGGTGATTCCCAATGAAGGACTGAAAGATACCCTGAATGCCCTGCTTCAGAAGCTGGATAACGAGGTGTTGGCAAAACCGGAGGTTATGGATACAGTGATTGAAAACCTCATTGTTTCCCTGACTGCGCTTCCGGTGGCTGTGGACGGCGAAACCCAGAAAACCCTGCTGGATTACGCCAACTATATTTATCAGAGCCATCTGGGCGGCGAGGACAGTTCCAAGCAGCCTGCCTGGGTGACGGAAGCCGCGGCTAAAATCGAGAGCGGGGAACTGCTGGGAACCGTTCTTACCACACTGATCCAGGATATTACGGCATTGGCGGATCAGATTCTTGGCAATGTATCTCTGGAGGAGCTGCTGGGCGCCAGCGGATGGGACAATACCAACAAAGAAATGGCAGCCATTGACGGCCGCACGCCTCTGCTTCGCCCCACAGAAAGCGGAAAGACAGTTTTCTCCGCCGCGCTGGTGCTGCTGGGCTGGGCCGATACCAACGGAGACGGCATTCTGGAGATCCCTCAGGGGGCCAATCCGGAAGTGGGATACAGCGTGCAGGAGTTCCTGGATAAACTGGGTAATTTCGGCATGGACCTGGATATTATGAGCCTGCTGAACAACCTGCTGCTGGGTACGCCGGAAGATCCCGGTCTCATCGATGAGGAGCTGAAAGGCCAGATCAACGGCTGGCTGCTGAACCTGGTTACTTCTATGGGAACGGACAGCAATTATCCGGAAGACAATAATACAACCATTACCAATCAGTGGAACCTGCTGACAGACCGCGCCGCCCTGGATGCTGCCATTGCCCAGGCGGAAGCTGTGGACCTTGGCGGATATACAGAAGAATCCGCCAAAGCAGTAACAGACGCTCTGGAAGCGGCCAGGGCCCTGCCGCTGACCGCGACTCAGGAAGAAATGGACGCCGCGGCGCAGGCACTGAATGACGCTGTGGCGGCTCTGGAAAAGAAAGACGACACCCAGAAACCGGATGACACTCAGAAACCGGACGATACCCAGAAGCCGGACGACACCCAGAAGCCGGACGATACCCGGAAGCCGGATGATCCCAAGAACCCCGGAAACAGCCAGACCGGAGGAAAGGGACAGAGTACCGGAAAAACACCGGGAACCGGCGATTACACAACAGTGGTGCCCTTTGCCCTGGCAATTCTGGCATGCGGCGGAGCAGTAACCGTATTGAGCCTGAAAAAGAAAGCAAGGCTGCGGGCAGAGTCAAAATAAAAGCAAGGCAGATCGGTATCGGAATCTGCTCTCCGGTGATTTGAAAGAATGTATTTTTTTCAATACAATCCCGCCGGCCCGAGGATTCGGGCCGGCGGCTATTTAACATGACAAACAGAAAAAACAGAGATTTCTGTAGATTTTCTACGGGAGGTTTTATGGACGGCAGCATGCGCAGAAAGATTGAAAGTGTATACGGGAGCCTGCGGCCCTCGGAGCGGAAGGCGGCGGACTATCTGCTGGAGTACCGGGGCCGGGCCGGAGATCTGCTCATGGAGGAGCTGGCCGGGGCGGCCGGGGTCAGCCAGCCTACGGTGATGAGGTTTGTGAAGGCGCTGGGGTACAGCGGGTTTCGGGAGTTTAAATATGCCCTGGTTCAGGAGGAGGCCCGGGGACAGAGGAAAGAAGGGGAGATCGAGCTCTATGGGTTTCAGCTTTCCAGCCGGGACAGGCTGGAGGAAATTCCCGGAAAAATCGTCGCCACTTCCATCCGGATGCTGGAGGAGACGCTGAAAAGCATCCGGGCAAAAGATTACCGGCAGGCGGTGGAGGCCATCCTGGAGGCCAGGAGTATTGTGATTTACAGCGTGGAGAATTCGGTCTGTACCGCCAGCGAGATCCGAAAGATCTATGAGGCCTGGCAGATTTACCGCCAGGGGCAGAAGCCCAAAGTGCATTACGTGACCAAAAGCGACCGCCAGCCCCATGAGCTGGAAGTAAGTATTCCCGGAGACGCCCATAATCCCCGAAGCCTGGATTATGTGACCGAGTATTTTCCGGCAGCCAGCTCGGAGGATCTGAACGCGGCCTTCCGCCAGATTGCCGGGCGGATTACGGCCCAGGCCCAGGTTCCCACTCAGGTCTCCGGGGGCGATCCGGTACACGGAGGGTACATTGCCTATACGGATCCTATCGGAGAATATATGGAGGTCAAAGATGTAAAAACCATTCTTTTCAGCGGAAAACGGTTTGACCGTCTGCTGGATCCCGTCACAGAGACCCGGGCGGACGGGGGATCTGTGACCACCTATCGCTTTGAGGGCCAGGTGAACAGCCCTGTTTACGGGCAGCACAGTCTCAGCGAGATTCAGATTACCCTGGAGACAGCCGTGGATCCGGCCGGTGTGAAAGAGCAGGTTCTGAGGGTAAAAATTCCGGCTTCCGTCATCCCCCTGCGGGTCAATACCATCACCCTGGGAGGGGACGGAAAAGTGGAGCGGAATGAAGACAACGGGACGTATCCCATCCGGGTGCTGTACACCGTGGGCCTGCAGCCGGGAATCGCGGATGACAGCGGCCGGCTGACGGACAAAGTGAGCGGCGATTACGTCAGTGCCAACCGCAATGAGGACGGCACCGTGAATTTTTACAGCAGCCGGTACAGCGGATCCCGGGAGGGCCAGAGGGAAGAAGCCTCTGCAACGTTTACTCCGGCAGATACCAATCCCTATTATTTCGTACAGCAGGATACCCTGCTGTACGCGGATCAGGACTGCGTGATACCGGCGGTTTCCCTGGATCCGGGAGCGGTCTACTATTTCAGGACTATTTATATAGAAGGAACAGATATAAAAGAGGGAGTCATGGAGCGTCCGGGGGAACTGCTGGAGGGATATACGCAGATCCGGGACGGACAGCTGTACCTGAAGGCAGGTTCGCCGCGGCTGGGCTATCTGCGGGAATCCGCGGCAGAGAAGGAAGAGAATTTCACCGGGACGGCAGAGAGTGTCTGCGATCCTGTTTTCCGGGGAGATCCCTCCGACGGATTTTTTGAGATCTATCTGGGAAATAACGGGCGCCTGTCGGTCAGCCCCTATCAGGCTTCCGCGGACCGGGAAGACGGAACTCCGGAAGTGACAGCCAGCCCTGCGCCGGGCTTTTCTGACGATGACGCGCAGTCTGAAGAAAAACCGGACACCCCGCCGCTCACCCCGTCTCCGGGGGCGGAGATTCCCGGGGAGGCGGCGGATACAGGAGACCGCGGCAGTTTCCTTCCCTACAAGGCGGCGCTGACTGCGGCGGCAGCGGCGCTGGCAGTCCTGGCGGCGGTGAGAACAGTCCGGAAAAAACAGTCCGGCAGGTTCTGAAAAACAAGTAACCTCTGAGAAAAGGAGCTGTGGGATGCGGCTCCATTTTTGTGGAGGTCTTTCTGGCGGAACGGAGCGGTTTATGGTATACTTTCTGTAGAGCAACCGGCTTCAGGGAAGGAGGATCTGCCTATGTGGAAACGGGAAGCCAAGGCGGCCGTTATGGTGACGGTTTCAGCGATTTGCATGGCTTTTAACATCAACACCTTTGTCAACGCGGTAGGATTGTATCCGGGAGGATTCAACGGCATTGCCCTGCTGGTCCAGCGGGTGGGGGATTCCTTCTGGCATGTGAGCCTGGCCTTTTCACTGGTCAGCTATCCCTTAAATATTCTGGCTCTGATGATCAGCTTCCGGGATCTGGGAAAACGTTTTATCATTTACACCTGCTTAAGCGTAGGGCTCTGCGGTCTTCTCACCGACATCATTCCGGCCTTCGCGGTGACCAGCGATGTGCTGCTGGGAAGTGTTTTCGGAGGAATTATCAACGGAGTCTGCATCAGCATGGCCATGCTGGCCGGCGGATCCACCGGAGGTCTGGATATTCTGGCCAATGTCTACGGACACCGGCTGAACCGGGATCCCTGGAACATTACTTTGGCCGCCAACTGCGTGATCCTGGCGGCGGCGGGCCTGCTGTTCGGCTGGGATAAAGCCCTGTATTCCATCATTTTCCAGTACGCTTCCACACAGGTGATTCACCTGCTGTACCGGAAATACCAGAAGGCCACGCTGTTTATTATCAGCCAACAGTATGAAAAGATCTATCAGGTGATTATGGAGCAGACGAACCACAGCGCCACGGTGCTGGACGGCACCGGCTGCTACACCAACCAGGAGAAAAAGATGATCTATTCGGTGGTTTCCGGACAGGAGGTCAAAAGCCTGGTGCGGTCTATCCGCCGGACGGATCCGGCTGCCTTTATCAATATCGTCAAGACCACAGAGCTGGACGGCCGGTTCATCTATAAAGACTGACAGAGAGGAGAAAAACGTGGAAATACTGAAAACGCTGTTTGCCCTGCAGGATCTGAAATACCGGGATTTTCAGGCGAAACTGATGCCCACAGTGGACCCCGAGACAGTGATCGGCGTGCGGACGCCTGAACTGCGGAGGCTGGCAAAGGAATACGCGAAAACCCCGGAATCCCGGGAGTTTCTGAAACTGCTTCCTCATCGGTATTACGAGGAAAACAATCTTCACGGATTCCTGCTGGAAACAGTGAAGGACTACGGTCAGGCCATGGAGTATGTGGAAAACTTTCTGCCGTATATAAACAACTGGGCCACCTGCGACATGGTGTGTCCGAAAGTCTTCGGAAAACATCTGCCGGAGCTGCTGGAAAAGATCCGCGTGTGGATCGCTTCCGGTGAGACTTATACCGTGCGCTTCGGGCTGGGAATGCTCATGAGGTTCTATCTGGATGAGGCTTTCCGGCCGGAGTATCTGGAACTGGCGGCTTCCCTGCGGTCAGAAGAATATTATGTCAATATGATGACGGCCTGGTATTTCGCCACAGCACTGGCAAAGCAGTACGGGGCGGCTCTGCCGTACCTTCAGGAGCGGCGCCTGGATCCCTGGACCCACAACAAGACCATTCAGAAAGCCCTGGAGAGCCGGAGAATTTCGGAAGAACAGAAAACCTGTCTGCGCGCCCTGAGGATCAAATGAAAACCTTGACAGAAGACCTGCTTCATGATATAGTTAGTGAGCGACATGGAAGTAGGTCTTTTTTTTATGCCTGAAAACAGCGAATGGCATGCGCTGGGTCCCAGGCATTTCTGTTATGGGAAAAGGCCGTCGTAATACGCAAATACACAGTGGAGGTGGAAGTCGTGCGCGTAAAGATTACATTGGCATGTACAGAATGTAAACAGCGGAACTACAACATGACAAAAGAGAAAAAGAACCATCCCGACCGGATGGAGACCAGCAAGTACTGTAAGTTCTGCAGAAAACACACGTTACACAAAGAGACCAAGTAATGGGTGCGAGGTGAGAAGATGGCAGACGAAGTAGTAAAAGACTCCGGAAAGGCCGACAAGAAGAACAAAAAAGAACGGAAAGAAAAGAAAAGCTGGTTCAAGGGTCTGAAGACAGAGTTCAAGAAAATCATCTGGACGGACCGGAAGACACTTGGCAAGCAGGCGATCGCTGTGATCGCGATTTCTGTTGTGTTCTGCATCCTGATTACGCTGGTGGACAGCGTCGCGCTGCAGGCCATTGAATGGATAATCAGGTAAGGGATAGGGTGATTCGATGTCAGAAGCAAAATGGTATGTAGTCCACACCTATTCGGGCTATGAAAACAAAGTCAAAGCCAATATCGAGAAGACGATTGAGAACAGACATCTCGAAGACCAGATTCTGGAAGTCCGCGTCCCCATGGAAGATGTGGTGGAGGTTAAGAACGGAACCAAGAAGCAGGTGCAGCGCAAGCTGTTCCCCGGTTATGTTCTTCTGAACATGGTTATGAATGACGACACCTGGTATGTGGTCAGAAATACCCGCGGCGTTACCGGATTCGTGGGACCGGGATCCAAACCGGTACCCCTGACTCCCGAGGAGATGCTGCCTCTGGGAATCCAGGGAGAGAGCAGAAGGGTCGAGGTAGACCTGGAAGTGGGAGATTCCGTGGTCGTCACAGGCGGAGCCTGGAAGGACACAGCCGGAGTCATCCAGAACATCAACAAGACAAAACAGGTGGTCACCATCAACGTGGAGCTTTTCGGCCGGGAGACCCCTGTGGAAATCAGCTTTTCAGAAGTCAAAAAGGTCGGCTGACCGGCCTGTGGGAGGGAAATCCCCGCAATTACCACATTTTATTAGGAGGTGCCAAAAATGGCAAAGAAAGTTACAGGTTACATCAAATTACAGATTCCTGCCGGAAAGGCAACACCGGCTCCGCCTGTTGGTCCTGCTCTGGGACAGCACGGCGTAAACATTGTACAGTTCACCAAAGAGTTCAATGCCAGAACTGCTGACAAGGGTGATCTGATCATCCCCGTAGTGATCACTGTATACGCAGACAGAAGTTTCAGCTTTATAACCAAAACCCCGCCGGCAGCAGTGCTTCTGAAGAAAGCCTGCAATATTAAATCCGGTTCCGGTGTTCCCAACAAGAACAAGGTGGCAACTATCTCCAAGGACAAAGTCCGTGAGATCGCTGAGATGAAGATGCCCGATCTGAACGCTGCTTCCGTTGAGGCGGCCATGAGCATGATCGCCGGCACCGCCAGAAGTATGGGAATCGTTGTAGAGGACTAAGCCGAAACAGCTTATAAGCCGCAGGGCTTGAAACGAACCGTGGGAGGGAAGATCCCGCAATTACCACTAGGAGGTTATATTAGAAATGAAACATGGTAAGAAATATGTTGAAGCTGCAAAAGCAGTAGACCGCGCTAATCTTTACGACCCCGAAGAGGCTGTGGCCCTCGTAAAGAAACTGGCAGTGGCTAAATTTGATGAGACCATCGAAGTTCACATCCGTACAGGCTGCGACGGACGTCATGCGGATCAGCAGATCCGCGGCGCTGTAGTTCTGCCTCACGGAACCGGCAAAACCGTCCGGGTTCTGGTATTCGCCAAGGGAGCAAAAGCAGATGAGGCTGAGGCTGCCGGAGCGGATTTCGTAGGAGCAGAGGAGCTGATCCCCAGGATCCAGAATGAAGGATGGCTGGATTTTGACGTGGTTGTAGCTACCCCGGACATGATGGGCGTTGTGGGACGTCTGGGACGTATCCTGGGACCCAAAGGCCTGATGCCCAACCCGAAATCCGGAACGGTTACCATGGACGTGACCAAAGCCATTGCCGATATCAAAGCCGGTAAAGTTGAGTACCGTCTCGACAAGACCAATATCATTCACGTGCCAATCGGAAAAGCTTCTTTCACAGAGGAGCAGTTAGCGGACAACTTCCAGACGCTGATCGGTGCAATTAACAAGGCAAGACCTTCCGCTGTCAAAGGCCAGTTCCTGCGGAGCGTGACCATGGCTCCCACCATGGGACCCGGCGTGAAGATCAACCCGGTTAAGCTTGCATAAATAAGAATAAAAAGCAAAAAAACTGCCGGAACCCGCGGATGGGATCCCGGCAGTTTTTTGTATGGTCATTTGGCGTTGCTGTGAAGTAACCATTTGGCGCCTGCCCTGGGAAAAATAATGATTGACAAACCGCTCCCGGCGTGCTATCATACCTCCTGTATCACGCCGAAGACAGCAGGTGCCGCAAGGCGTAAGGAGTCAACGCCTGCCGAGGATGAACATTCTTTGTTTTGAGAATTTCGTGTCCTGTTCCGTTTCGGCGGAGCGGGATTTTTTGCGCGTGTACACAAATACTACAAGGAGGTGCACCATTCATGGCAAAAGTAGAACTGAAGAAGCCGGTAATCGACGAGATTTCTAACGTGATCGCCGACGCCGACGGAGTTGTTCTGGTAAACTACAGCGGCCTGACCGTAGCACAGGATACGGAACTGCGCAGAACCCTGAGAGAAGCCGGAATCGCTTACAAAGTCTACAAAAACACGATGATGAATTTCGCGTTCCAGGGAACTCCCTGCGAAGAGCTCTGCAAACATCTGGAAGGAACCAACGCTCTGGCTGTTTCTAAAGATGACGCCACAGCTCCCGCCAGAGTTCTGGCTGCGTTCGCGAAAAAGAATCCGAAGCTGGAACTGGTAGCCGGCGTTGTGGAAGGCAATTATTATGACGCCGCAGGCGTACAGGCCCTGTCCGCGATCCCGTCCAGAGAGGAACTGCTGGGCAAGCTGCTTGGAAGCATCCAGTCTCCCATCGCCAACTTCGCCCGTGTGCTTAAGCAGATCGCTGAGGCCAACGGCGGCGAGAGCGCTGCGGCAGAATAATCTGTCCCCAGCCGCCTGAATACAGGCAACATAAGATTGAAAAATAAGAATGAAAAATGGAGGAATTTACAATGGCAAAGTTAACTACCGCTGAGTTTATCGAAGCTATCAAAGAGTTATCTGTACTGGAACTGAATGAGCTGGTAAAAGCTTGTGAGGAAGAGTTCGGCGTATCCGCAGCAGCAGGCGTTGTTGTAGCAGCAGCCGGCGGAGCTGGCGAGGCAGCCGCTGAGGAGGAGAAGACCGAGTTTGATGTTGAGCTGACTGAGGTTGGACCCAACAAAGTTAAAGTTATCAAAGTTGTTCGTGAAGCTACCGGCCTGGGCCTGAAAGAGGCAAAAGAGATGGTAGACAACGCTCCGAAGGTAATCAAAGAGGCAGCTGCCAAGGCAGAGGCTGACGAGCTGAAGACCAAACTGGAGGCTGAGGGAGCAAAAGTTACCCTGAAATAATTCGCGAGTCGGAATATAGATTTGAAAAAGAGCCCGTACAGGAATGCAGGACAGTATTTCTGTACGGGCTTTTACAAAAGTTCAGGAGGAGAATTTTTTATGGGAGCATTGAAAGTAGGCGTTATCGGTCTGGGCGATATCAGCACAGTCTATCTGAATAATCTGAAGAATTACCCGGAAGTGGTAGAACTTTACGGCTGCGCCTGCACCAGCCTGGAAAAGGCCCGGAGAAAGGCCGGGGAATTCGGCTTTCAAAAGGCCTACACCAGCGGGGCGGAACTGATCGCGGATCCGGAGATTGACGTTGTTATGAACCTGACGGTTCCTGCCTTTCATTATGCCTATAACCTGGCGGCTCTTAAGGCGGGCAAGCATGTATATTCAGAAAAGCCGCTGGCATCCACTTTTGCGGAAGGACAGGAGATCATGAGTCTGGCCAGAGAAAAAGGACTTTACGTGGGCTGCGCGCCGGACACCTTTATGGGAGGCAGACTGCAGACCTACCGCAGTCTTCTGGACAGCGGCAGGCTGGGAGAGATCATCGGAGGCACTGCCTGCATGGTGTGTCCCGGCTGGGAGGGCGTCCATCCCAATCCGGCCTTCTACTATCAGAAGGGAGCCGGCCCTCTGATGGATATGGGGCCTTACTATCTGACGGCTCTGCTCTCTCTGCTGGGACCGGTCCGCCGGGTGTCCGGCATGGCGGGCCAGGCCCGGAAAGAAAGAACCGTGCATACCGGCCCCTATACCGGGAGAACCATTGAGGTAGATCCGGAGGTCATGACCCATGTGATCGCCAATCTGGAGTTTCAGTGCGGGGCGCTGATCAGCGCCTGCTTCAGTTTTGACGTCTGGGATTCCGAGATGCCCAGAATGGAGCTTTACGGGACGAAGGCCTGCCTGACGATTACAGAGCCGGATCCCTGCGCCGGCCCCAATTATTTCGGGGGAGAGGTGCTTCTCCGGGATGAAAGCACCAGCCGCTGGCTGGTATCCCCCAGGTCGGAAGAACAGATGCAGGCACCCTGGGAAAAAATTCCGGTAAAACATGGACACAATTCGGTACTCCAGAGTGTAAACAGCAGAGGCATCGGCCTGGTGGATCTGGCGCTGGCCCTTCGGGAGGGACGCCGGAACCGGGCCAGCGGAGATATGGCCCTGCATGTTCTGGAAATTATGGAAGGGATCCTGACCTCCGCGAAAGAACATCGTTTTGCGGAGATGACCACAACCTTTGAGCGCCCCGAACCTGTGCCGGTGGATTTTTAAGGATAGTTTTAGAAAACTCTGCAGATATGCAAGGGAAAAGCCGGACGAAAGGGAGTATCCCAAAGTTTGTGTAAACCTTCAAACTGATGTAAGATAGACTTACC
>ERZ1090880.120-NODE-120-length-47604-cov-8.421965_pt1 | contig 47604 bp, 42 predicted proteins | sample MGYA00478471_ERZ1090880 | MGnify/ENA primary metagenome ERZ1090880 (study PRJEB33644, sample SAMEA5815734) | chicken gut metagenome | biome: Chicken; feature: Gastrointestinal Tract; material: Caecum | place: Ireland | collected 2019-01-01 | study: A study of the... | reverse complement strand
TACACGCGTAAGATCGTCGGCAGCGTCAGATGTGTATAAGAGACAGGTCATCATCTCCACGCTTACCGATAACAACAACCGTACCGCGGGCGACGTGCGCGCCATCATGAGCAAGCACGGCGGTTCGCTCGGCACCACGGGTTCCGTCTCCTATATGTTCGATAATAAGGGGCTCATCGTCGTGGAGCGCACGCCCGATCTCGATGAGGATACCATCACCGATTACGCTATCGAGGCAGGGGCGGACGACGTTGTCACGCAGGAGGATGCATACGAGGTATATACCTCCGTGCCCGCTTTCTCCGATGTGCGCAAGTTCCTCGAGGAGAAGGGGCTTTCCTTCCTGAGTGCAGAGCTCGGCATGTTCCCGCAGAGCAAGATCACGCTCCCCGCGGACAAGCTCGAGACGTTCCAAAAGATGCTCGACAAACTCGACGAAAACGACGACGTCCAGACGGTCTGGCACAACGTCGAACTTCCCGAAGAGGACGACGAAGAGTAAATTCCGGCAAACAGCATAAATCACGCGCGGCGCGTTTGACAGCGCCGCGCGTTTGTTGTATAATGTGCATAAATATTCAGTTTTGCGTATCCCGCATACGCGATAACGGAGGGGATATGACCATTTCCGAGACGTGTCGGCTTGCGAAAGAACACGCGAATGCCGCGGCGTTTTCCGCCGAAACAGAGAAAAACAGAATGCTGTCGCTTGCCGCGGACGCGCTCCTTGCGCGCCGGGGCGAAATTTTAGCGGCGAATGAAGAGGATCTCAGGCGTTTTACCCGTCAGGACAGTCTCCGCGACCGCCTCGTGCTCACCGAGAGCCGCATCGCGGGCATTGCAGAGGGTCTGCGTCAGCTTACGGCGCTGCCCTGTCCCGTCGGGGAAGTCATCGAAGAGCACACCACGGCGAGCGGGCTGGATATCGCCCGCGTGCGCGTGCCGTTCGGTGTGGTCGGCATTATCTATGAGGCGCGCCCCAACGTGACGGCGGACGCCATCGGGCTTTGTCTGAAGAGCGGCAACGCCGTTGTGCTGCGCGGCAGCAAGGACGCCTATTTTTCCAATGCCGCCATCGTCCGTGTGATGAAGGAGGCGATCGCAGCGGGCGGGTTCGATCCTGAATTTATTCAGCTGCTCGAGGACTGCACGCGCGAGGGGGCGCGCGAGTTCATGCGGCAGAAGGCATATCTCGATGTGCTCATTCCCCGCGGGAGTGCCGCGCTCATCCAGAGTACGCTTGAAAATGCCACGGTGCCCGTCATCGAGACGGGAACGGGAAACTGCCATGTCTATGTTGAAAAGAGCGCCGATCTCGAAATGGCAAAGCGCATTCTGCTCAACGCCAAAACGCAGCGTATTTCCGTGTGCAACGCCTGCGAGAGCCTCGTTGTGGACGAGGCGTTTGCAAAAGCGCATCTGGCGGAGCTGTTGGCGCCTCTCTTTGAAAAGGGCGTCGAGATCGTCGGCGACGAAAGGGCGTGCGCGCTCGTTCCCGCCGTAAAACCTGCCTCGGAGGAGGATTTCTACACCGAATACCTTGCCATGAAGATCTCCGTCAGGATCGTGAGCGGGGTGGACGAGGCGATCGCATTCATCAACGAGCATTCCACGCACCACAGCGAGAGTATCGTGTCCGAGGACAAAGCTGCGGCGGAAAAGTTTTTGAACAAGATCGATTCCGCCTGCGTCTATCACAACGCATCAACGCGTTTTACCGACGGGTTCGAGTTCGGATTCGGCGCGGAGATGGGGATCTCCACGCAGAAACTGCACGCGCGCGGACCGATGGGGCTGCGGGAACTCACTTCCTATAAATTCATCATCCGCGGGAACGGACAGGTGCGCGGCTGATCGTCGGAGACATCAAAAAAAGCGGCTTGGAGCCGCTTTTTTGATGTCTGTGCGCGTGAGCGCGATTCTTCGTGAGCTGCCCGGACGGGCGACGTGTCGTACGCAGGGCGGGCTTCGTTACCTTTTTCTGCCGAGTTCGTTGATCGCGCCGAGCAGAAAATACTCCGCCGTGGAATTTTTTCTGACGGCGGCTTTCGCCTCTTCGGGGGAGAACCACTTCGCCTCTTCGATCTCTTCGTTGAGGGCGATCTCGCTGTTCTCGTCCGCTGTAACGATGAAGTTGAGCATCAGCACGTTCTTTGCCTCGTGGTAGCGTGAACCGTAGTACCGCCATTTGATGGCGTTGAGTTTCGTCTCTTCCTTCAATTCGCGGGGAATGGCTTTTTCCGCGCTTTCGCCCTGTTTGATGTATCCCGCAAACAGTTTGAAATCCTGTTCTCCCGTGTGACGCGCGAGCAAAATTTTTGTTTCGGCACGATTGACGACCGTCATCGAGACGGCAACGGGGAAATAGGGGAATTTGAACTCTCCGCATTTTTCGCAGAAGGGGATGAGACCCTCGTTTTCAAGGTAGCGGAGCGAAAGCTGCGTGCCGCAGTCTCTGCAAAACATATATGGCGCCTCCTGTCTGCCATAAGATTTTCAATATATTCACCCCTTATTTTACGCGGAAAACTGCCGCTTGTCAACCGTTTGATGTAAAAAAATTGCAGAAATTTGTAATATTTTTGCAAAAAAGAGATTACATTTGCAGGGGATATACACGCCGTGCGCGCAAACATTGCATTTGCTTTTTTGCCGAGGACGCTTGACAAGAGAGCGCTTTCCATAGTATAATAAAACCGATTGTTTTGCGGCGTTTTAGAGCATATAAACGCCAACTTATGAGGAGGAAAAGCACATGCTCACATCCATTTGCGGGATCAACTGGGGCGATGAAGGAAAGGGTCGCATGGTAGACCTTCTTTCCCGCCGTTACGACGTCGTCTGCCGTTATCAGGGCGGCAACAACGCAGGTCATACCGTCATCAACGAGAAGGGAAAATTTATTCTGAATCTCCTTCCTTCCGGGATCCTGCGCGACGGTGTCGTAAACGTGCTCGGCAACGGCATGGTCATCGATATCAAACATCTTACGGAGGAGGCGGACCGTCTGCGCGCGCAGGGCATCCGCATCACGCCCGAAAATCTCAAGATCAGCGATAAAGCCGTTATCACCATGCCCTATCATGTGCTCATGGACTGCCTCGAAGAGGAGCGCCTTGCCGATAAGAAGTTCGGCTCCACCCGCCGCGGCATCGCGCCCGTGTATGCGGATAAGTACATGAAAAAGGCGTTCCGCATGGGGGAACTGCTCCATCCCGAGCACCTCTACGAGCGCGTAAAAGACATCGTCGAATGGAAAAACCTCACCGTTGCAGGCGGGTATCATCATGCGCCCGTCACGGTGGAGGAGGTCATCGAATACTTCAAAAAATACGGCGAGCCGCTCAAAGAGTACATCTGCGACGTGGGGCTCTGGCTCAACGAGGCGCACAAAGCAGGCAAGAACATCATGTTCGAGGCTCAGCTCGGCGCGCTCCGCGATATCGACTTCGGCATCTATCCCTACACCTCGTCTTCTTCGACGATCGCGGCGTACGCGCCCATCGGCGCGGGCGTGCCCAACCTCAAACTGGATAAATCGGTCGGCATCATGAAGGCGTACTCCACCTGCGTGGGAGAGGGGCCTTTCACCGCCGAATATTTCGGAGAGAAGGCGGAGGCTCTGCGCGCGGCGGGCGGCGAGTACGGCGCCGCGACGGGCAGACCGAGGCGGGTCGGACCGTTCGACGTCGTGGCATCCCGTTACGGCATCCGCTGCCAGGGCGCCGACGAGATCGCGCTCACCAAGCTCGACGTGCTCTCCGGGTTCGAGGAACTTGAGATCTGCACGGCTTACGAGCTGGACGGCAAGATCATTCACGAGTTCCCGTTCTCCGATGCGCTCGACAGATGCAAGCCCGTCTTTGAGAAGGTCAAGGGGTGGAACTGCGATATCACGGGGTGCCGCACCTTCGAAAGCCTTCCCAAGGCGGCGCAGGACTATGTGAAACTCATCGAAAAGCTCTGCGAGTGCAAGATCACGTTCGTTTCCGTGGGCGCTGAGCGCGACGAGATCATTGAACGGTAAGTTCGGGGCTCTTTCCGGACTGAATCCGGCAGCGCGAGCGGCAGGAAAAGGCGCAAAAAGCATGGCGCAGCGGCGCCTTTTGCCGCGTCATTTCACGGCGCCGGCGCAACATTACGAGTTTGCCTGCGCGGAGAAGGGGATCTTCGCCGCCGGCTGAGAAGGAACTATGCAAAAAAAATTCTGGAAGATGCACGGCATCGGGAACGACTATATCTATTTCGACTGTTTCGACTGGCAGCCGGACGACCCTGCCGCGCTCGCCGTAAAACTTTCCGACCGCCATTTTTCCGTGGGAGGAGACGGCGTCGTGCTCATCATGCGCAGCGCCGTCGCGGACGCCCGCATGCGGATGTTCAACGCGGACGGCAGCGAGGGGAAGATGTGCGGCAACGCCATCCGCTGCATCGGAAAGTTTTTGTACGAGATCAAGGGCATGCAAAAGCCCGTTCTGAAGGTGGAGACGCTCAGCGGGATCAAGACGCTCTCCGTCAATGCGGAGAACGGCGTCGTGCGCTCCGTCCGCGTGGATATGGGCGCCGCCGAACTCAGACCTTCGCGCATCCCCGCGCGTTTTGAAGGGGAGCGCGCCGTAAACGTGCCGCTCGTTGCGGACGGAAAGGAATACCGCGTCACGTGCGTCTCGATGGGCAATCCCCACTGTGTGACGTTTGTGGACGATCCGTATTCGGTCGATCTGGAAAAGACGGGTCCTGCCTTCGAGCATCACGCGGCGTTTCCCGAGCGGGTGAACACCGAATTCGTGCGCGTGGACGGCAGGAACGAACTCACGATGCGCGTATGGGAGCGCGGCAGCGGCGAAACATGGGCGTGCGGCACGGGCGCGTGCGCGGTCGCAACGGCGGGCGTTCTCAACGGATTCTGCGACGCGGGCGCCGAGATCACGGTGCATCTTCGCGGCGGCGATCTCTCCGTTTCTTATACGCCGGAGGCTGTGTACATGACCGGCCCCGCGGCGTTCGCCTTTACGGGAGAAGTGGAAATCTGACCGCAGGTAGCGGTTTTACCAAAAATACGAAGGAGAAGTTAGGAATTTTTATGGCAAAATACATCTTCGTCACGGGCGGCGTTGTTTCGGGACTCGGCAAGGGCATCACGGCGGCATCGTTGGGGCGGCTTCTGAAAATGCGCGGATATAAGGTCGCGTCGCAGAAGCTCGATCCCTATATCAACATCGATCCCGGTACCATGAGCCCTTATCAGCACGGCGAGGTGTTCGTCACCGAAGACGGCGCGGAGACCGATCTCGATCTGGGGCATTACGAGCGGTTCATCGACGAGAATCTCAACAAGTTCTCCAACCTCACCACGGGCAAAGTGTATTGGAACGTGCTCACCAAGGAGCGCGCGGGCGAGTATCTCGGTCAGACGGTGCAGGTAATTCCGCACGTCACCAACGAGATCAAGTCCTTTATCTATCAGGTCGGAAAATCGACGGGCGCCGACATCGTCATTACCGAGATCGGCGGGACGACGGGCGACATCGAGAGCCAGCCTTTCCTCGAGGCGATCCGTCAGGTCTCCCGCGAGGTGGGGCGCGAAAACTGCTGCTTTATCCACGTCACGCTCGTGCCGTATATTTCCGGCTCCTGCGAGTTCAAGAGCAAGCCTACCCAGCACTCCGTCAAGGAATTGCAGGGAATGGGCATTTTCCCCGATATCATCGTGGCGCGCGTCGACGCGCCCATGCCGCAGAGCATCCGCGAGAAGATCGCCATGTTCTGCAACGTGGAGCCTGAGTGCTGCATCGAAAATCTCACGGTGCCCGTTCTCTACGAGGCGCCCATGATGCTCGAAAAGAGCAATCTTTCCACCATCGTCTGCAAGATCCTCCACCTCGATCCCAAAAAGATCGATATGACGGAGTGGCACGCGATGCTCGAGCGGATCCACGCGCGCAGCAAGCACGTGAAGATCGCGCTGTGCGGAAAGTACGTGCAGCTCCACGACGCCTATCTCTCCGTTGCCGAGGCGCTTGCGCACGGCGGATACGAGACGGGCGCGGAAGTGGAGATCGATTGGGTGGATACCGAAACGCTCACGGAAAAGAACGTGAAGGAGCGCCTGAAGGGCGCGGACGGCGTGCTCATTCCCGGCGGATTCGGCGGAAGAGGGATCGAGGGCAAGGTGCTCGCCTGCCGCTATGCGCGCGAGAACAATATCCCTTACCTCGGGATCTGCCTCGGCATGCAGGTCGCCGTCATCGAATACGCGCGGAGCGTCCTCGGCATTGCGGACGCAAACTCCTCCGAATTCTGCCCGGAAGGGAAGAATTCCGTCATCGACCTCATGCCCGATCAGTACGGCGTCAAGATGGGCGGCACGATGCGTCTCGGCGCCTATCCCTGCGTCGTCCTCGGCGACAGGATGAAGGAGGCGTACGGTGCCGATCTCGTCCAGGAGCGTCACCGCCACCGTTTCGAGTTCAACAACGATTATCGCAAACGGTTTGAAGAGGGCGGCATGAAGATCGCCGGCACTTCGCCCGACGGCATGCTGTGCGAGGCGGTCGAGGTCCCTGCGAACGATTTCTTTGTCGGCGTGCAGTTCCATCCCGAATTCAAATCCCGCCCCAACAACGCGCATCCGCTCTTCCGCGAATTCATCCGCTATGCGGTCAAGTATTCGGAAGACAGAAAAAAGCAAAAATAAACAGAGGGGCATTATGAAGATCAACGAACATTTTCTTGATTTGAAAGACAGCTATCTCTTTGCGACGGTGGGCAGAAAGACCGCCGCGTACCGGGCGGCGCATCCCGAAAAGGAGGTCATCCGCCTCTCCATCGGCGACGTCACGCTGCCGCTGGCGCCCGTCGTCATCGAGGCGATGCACAAAGCGGTCGATGAGATGGCGCACAAGGAGACCTTCAAAGGCTACGGACCCGATCAGTACTGCTACGGATACGACGCACTCATCGATTCCATCAAGAGGAGCTATGCGCGCAAGGGCGTTTCGCTCGATTCCTCCGAAGTGTTCATCTCGGACGGCGCGAAGTCGGACTGCGGCAATATCCTCGATATTTTCTCGCAGGACAATATCGTCCTCGTACCCGATCCGGTCTATCCCGTCTATCTCGATACCAACGTGATGGCTGGCAGAAAGATCATTTTTGCCGATGCGACGGAGCAGAACGGGTTCCTGCCCATGCCCGACGAAAATGTGAAGGCGGATATCATCTATATCTGTTCGCCCAACAATCCCACGGGCGCGGCGTACAGCCGCGAACAGCTCAGCGTGTGGGTGGACTATGCGAAGAAGCAGGGCGCCGTCATCCTTTACGACGCGGCTTACGAGCATTTCGTGGTCGATAAACACCTCGCGCGCAGCATTTACGAAGTGGAGGGCGCGAAGGAGTGCGCCATCGAACTGTGTTCCTATTCCAAGACGGCTGGCTTTACGGGTGTGCGCTGCGGCTATACGATCGTACCCAAGGCGCTCGAACGGGGAGGCGTCAGCCTGAACAAGCTGTGGGCGCGCAGGCAGTCCACCAAGTTCAACGGCGTATCCTACATCACGCAGATGGGGGCGGCGGCGGTCTTTACCGAGGAAGGCGAAAAGCAGATCGAGGAAAATCTCAACTACTACCGCCGCAACGCGAAGATCATTTCCGATTGCCTCGACGGGCTCGGCGTTTGGTATACGGGCGGGAAGAATTCGCCCTATATCTGGCTCAAATGCCCGAACGGCATGCAGAGCTGGGAATTCTTCGATTATCTTCTGGAAAACGCGCAGGTCGTCGGCACGCCGGGCAGCGGGTTCGGCAAGAACGGCGAGGGCTTCTTCCGTCTGACGGCGTTCGGCACGGAAGAGAATACAAAAAAGGCATGCGAGCGCATCAGAGCGCTCCTGCAAAAATAAATAAGGCGGGAGAAGAACATGTTTCAGACGAGGGCAGCGGGAGTCCTGTGTCACATTTCTTCCCTTCCGGGGAAGTACGGCATCGGTTCGCTCGGGAAAGAGGCGTATCGCTTTGCGAAACTTGTCGCAAAGTGCGGGGCAAAGTATTGGCAGATCCTGCCTTTGGTGCAGACGGGCTACGGCGATTCGCCGTACAGCTCCGTCTCCTGTAATTCGGGGAATCCGTATTTTATCGACCTCGAAAAACTGGCGGCGGACGGACTGCTCACGGCGGAGGAACTCCGCGCGGCGCGGCATTCCGGCGCGATCGATTACGGCGCGCTCTATAACGAGCGGTATATGACGCTCCGCAAGGCGTTCTCACGCTTTAATTTCGACGGCGGCGAGTTCCGCGCCTTCGTAAAGAGCGGCGTGGCGGAGGACTATGCGCTCTTCATGACCGCGAAACAGGTCTACGGCGAGAATTTCCTTGCATGGGAATCGCCGCTCAAGTTCCGCGATGCCGACGCGCTCGAAAAACTCCGCACGGATTTCCACGAGGAATATCTTTTCTGGAATTTCCTGCAATACGAATTCCGCATGCAGTGGTTCGCGCTCAAGGCGTACTGCAACGGGCTCGGGCTGAAGATCATCGGGGATATCCCGCTCTATGTCGCTGCGGACAGCGCCGACGTATGGGCGCATCCCGAGCTCTTCAAACTGGATAAAGAGCTCCGCCCCGTCAAAGTCGCAGGCGTTCCGCCCGATTACTTTTCCAAGACGGGTCAGCTCTGGGGCAATCCCATATACGATTGGGAGGCGCACGAGAAAGAGGGGTTCCGCTGGTGGACGCAGCGCCTCGAGAGTGCGTTCCTCCTGTACGATATCGTACGCATCGACCATTTCCGCGGCATCGACCGCTATTACGAGATCCCCGCTTTTGCGGAGAACGCCGTAAACGGCACGTGGCAGGACGGCCCCAAAGAGAAACTGTTTGCGGGCGTCGCCAACAGGGATAACATCATAGCGGAGGATCTCGGCGTGATCGACGAGGGTGTCGCCGCCCTGCGTTCGGAACTCGGGTTTCCCGGCATGAAGGTGCTCCTGTTTGCCTTCGACGGCAACGAGGAGAACGAATTTCTCCCCAGAAACATCACGGAAGACAGCGTCTGCTATACGGGCACGCACGATAACGACACCGTCGCCGGGTATGTGAAGTCGCTCTCGACAGAGGAATTTCTGCTCTTCCGTTCCCGCGTTGCAACTTCGCTTGCGGAAGAGGGGATCTGGGTTCCGCTCGGCGATACGAGCGAAGGGTTCCCCGAGGCGTTCATGCGGCTCGCGCTCTCGTCGCGGGCGGCGCTGGCAGTTGTTCCCGTTCAGGATATTCTCGGGCTGGACAACTCCGCACGCATGAACCTTCCCGGAACAAACGAAGGGAACTGGAAATTCCGCCTTGAAAAAATGCCGGGCGGAAGGGCAATGGCAAAACTGAAAAAAATGATAAAAAAATATAAAAGGATATAACAAATGGCAGACGAAGAGAAGAAGGAAAAGAAGGGCTTCTGGAAGGAATTCAAAGAGTTTATCACGCGCGGCAATATTTTGGATATGGCAGTCGGCATTATCGTCGGCGGCGCGTTCACCGCGATCGTAAATTCTCTCTGCAATAATATCCTCAAACCGATCATCAACTGGATCCTTGCGGCGATCATCGGCACGGATTCGCTCACGGACGTCTATACGTTCCTGAAAACGGCGACGATGGTCGACGAGACGACGGGCGAAACGGTCATCGATCTTGCGAATTCCATCTACATCGACTGGGGTACCTTTATCAATGCGATCATCAATTTCCTGCTCATCGCGCTTGTGTTGTTCCTCATCATCAAGGCGCTCATAAAGGTGCAGCAGGTGCGCGATCAGGCAAAGCTGGCGCTTGAAGAGGCAGAGGCAAAGCGCAAGGCGGAAAAGCAGCAGGAGGAAGCGGACGCTGCGGAAAATGCCGTTGCGAAGGCGGACGTTGCGGAGGGGACTGCGGAAGGAAACGCTCCCGCCGGGAAGAAAGAGCCTGCAGCTGCGGATAAGAAAGAATAAAAACCGATGAAGCCCGGGGCGTCTCCCCGGGTTTTTTCGTGACCAAAAAGGGCGGCGGGGCATATACTGAGCTGTATATGCGCGTTTGTTTTGTGTCGGGCGGAAGTTTTTCCGAATATGCGGAGAGTGCGGCGGGCGAAGCGGACGTCGTCGTCTGCGGGTTCCAGTCGCTGGGCGAGGTGAGCTACGAGCGCGAACTGCGGGGGGAGACGGCTTGTTTTGCAGACGTTGCGATCCTGTCGCGCGAGAAAAAATGCACGGTATTCGCCGGGTGCTTTACCGATGCGCGCGGGATCCGGCGGAAGTCCGTCGTCGCTGCGGAGCGCGGCAGGATCCTGGGCGTCTCTGATATGGTCAACCGCATCGACGGCGGGGAATACCGCGCCGGCGCGGGCGTGAAGATCTACGATACCGCCTCGGGAAAGCTCGGCGTCGTCGTCGCGGAAGATCTGTATTTTCCGCGCGTCGTCGAAACGCTCTCCGTCTGCGGCGCGGAGCTCGCCGTGTGCGTTTTCGAACAGTTCGGCGACGGACTTGAACAGCTGCTTGCCCGTGCACACGCCTTTTTTTGCGGGATCCCCGTACTGCTGTGCGGGTACGGCTATGCGCTTGCGGCGGACGCAGGCGGGAAAGTTGCCTTTGCCTCCTCCGTGAGCCCGTGCTGTTTCGAGCTGGAGCGGGAGCAGGAGTTCCACCTCGTCGAAACGCGCCGCCGCGGTTTTTCCAAAACGCGCCGAAAAGAATTTTAGGTCTTGTCATGGGCAAAAAAGTATGCTATAATGTTCGCATGAGCAATGCAGTCGAGTTTATTTCCGCGTATAACACCATTGATTCCCGCCTCCGCGCCATCTACCGCGGCAAGGGGAATTTGCAGTTTTCCGATCTCGTCCGCCGCTGCGCAGAGTTCAACAAGACGGTGCGCCGCTACGAGGACGATCTCCTGCTCTGCGCGCGCCTTCGCAACGTCATCGTGCACGAGAGCAAGAAAGACCGCATCATTGCCGAGCCTTGCGACGACCTTACGCGGCTCATCTGTCATGTGGCGGAACTTCTGAGTTCGCCGCCGAAGCTCTCTGCCCTGAAGGATAAGAACGTGACGGGCATCGACGCGGACGCGACGCTTGCCGACGCACTCGTGCGCATCGCACAGACGAATTATTCCAATCTGCCCGTCTACCGGGAGGGGTGCATGCTCGGGATCCTGAACAACCGCCGCGTGGTTCGCGTGGTCGGTCAGGCGCTCGAACGCGGAGAAGACATCGACGAATTTCTGAAAACGCTCTGCGTCGACGTCCTGCACGAGGAAGATATGTTCCGCTTTTATAAGGTGCTCGGCAAGGAGAACACCGTACAGGAGGCGATCGACGCCTTCGAGGAGAACCGCAAGCTGCTCGCCGTTCTCGTCACGGCGTCCGGCTACGTCGGGGATAAGATCGTCAATCTTCTCACGAGTGCCGATATCCCGTTACTCATCAGAATGCTGGAAGAATAAAGTAAACCCTCGCATCATCAATGCGGGGGTTTTGCATGGGAGGGGAGTGAATTATCCTATTCAGTCCAATCAATTAGGATGATGTGGATGCAGACAGTTATGATAGTGCCAGCAATTTCTGTCTCCAATACTCCGGATTTTTGATATTTCGGAAAGTACACGATGAAGTGTCTTCCGCATAGACCGTAACGTTTCCGTAACCGAATAATTTTCCCCAAATCGAACGCTCTATAAAGGCATTTTTCACTTTGCTGAACGGTGCCTCAAAAAATAACTCCTTTGCTTTGCCGATGACACGTAAATCGGTGAAAGCAAGTTCGTATCCGAGGCACCTTTGTGTCATGATGCACGCCCATATCAACCATACTGCTGCAAGCAGAGAGGCGGCGGCGATCAAAAGTCCGTTCACGAAAGAATGCGGGAATGCGGAGGCGACAGCATCCTGAAAAGAGAGTGCGTCTATGCCAAGCTGTGCCTGCAATGCCTCATTCAACTCTTTGCTTACCAAAATGCGTATGATCGGAGGAAGAACGACGAACAAAAAAACAAACAGAAAAACGGCAGGGATGCTCAGCCACATAACGGCAATCGCGGCATAGCTCTGCTTTGATCGTTCCGTAATTTTTTCGTCGTTTTTCAGTGTGCGCTCGAGTTCGATCATATCAGTTTATTTGTTGATTGCGCTCGCCATTGCCGAAGCCATCTGTTTCGCCTGTTCCGCGATTTTATCCTGTTCGTACTGATCGATCTGCGCGAGCAGCAAATTCTTGAAGGCATTGCCGTTTTTAATATTGCCGAATTTGTATTCTCCCGCCGCCGTATTGATGGTGATCGTGCTGAAATTAAAGATCTTTCCGCCGAACGATTGGGAAGCACTGGAGTTCTGGATCTTGTTGAGAGGCGCATCAAGCGATTTTGTGTTCAGAACACCGTATTTTCCGATGACGCGTTTGTTGGTGACTGCAAGCTCAATGTGATTGAACTGCACCGTTTTGATGATTGCTTTGATGGTCGGAATCAGAAGAAGCCAACAAAACAGGATGCCAAAGATCCATGCGGAGAGCAGCGCGAGAGCGTTGAGCTCTGCCTTTTTAACGATGACCTCATTTTTCCCGAGACTCTGTTCAACGTATTTGCCCATGTGAATACCTCTGAAAGATAAATTTTCGAAACGTGTCGTTCGATATGACCATTTTAACCTAAAACAGGTTAAAAGTCAAGAGATCTCACATACATATTTCATAATAAGGCGCGCGGTAGGGCGCAGAAAGGAGTATGTATGTATCGAAGGATCCGCGATTTGCGCGAAGACAGAGACCTGACGCAGACGCAGGTCGCAAAAATGCTCGGGATGTCCCAGACGGGATATTCCAAATACGAGACGGGAGAGAACGATATCCCCACGGATGTGCTCATCAAACTTGCCGATTTTTACGGCACGAGCATCGATTATCTTCTGGATCAGACGAAAAACCCCAGGCGAAACGAATAAAAAACGGACGAGAATTTCTCGTCCGTTTTTTGTACGGGGTTATTATTTCAAGATCCTCGTTGCCGTTACGGCAAGCGCTCCGGGACCGATGTGGCAGGATACGGAGAGCGAAAGGGGATCGACGTATGTGACGGGGATCTTCGGGAAAACCGCCTCCAGTTCTTTTTTGAACGTCTCCGCCTCTTCGTAGTTGTTGGTATGCGCCACGGAGATAGTCATCTCACCCGCGTCGAGATAGGTCTTGAACCGGGTGGCAAGGTCGTTGCGGATGGCGTTGATCATTTCGTTTTTCGCCTGTTTCAGGGAATGCACTTTCCCGAAGGCGTCCAGTTTTTCTCCCTGGATCTGCAGAACGGGTTTGATCTTGAGAATGGTGCCGATGAGCGCCGCGGCAGGGGTGAGCCTCCCGCCTTTTTTGAGATACTTGAGCGTATCGAGAGAGATGTATATGCTGCTGTCGAATTTGGTCGATTCAAGGTATTCCTTGATTTCCGCCGCGCTTTTTCCCGCTTCGGCAAGTTTGAGCGCGTCTAAAACGCTCTGCTTCAGCGTGACGGAAATGCGCTGGTTGTCCACGACCTGCACGCGTCCGTTATAGTCCTTCGCAAGGTTCTGCGCGGTGTGGCAGGTCTCGGAAAGTCCGCTCGACATGGGGATATGCACCACGTCGCTGCCGTCTTTCAGAAGCTCGTCCCAAAGTTCCGTCACGGTCACCGCGGAGGGCTGCGAGGTGGATACCGCCGCGTCGCCCTGCAGATGCTCGTAGAACTCTTTCTGCGTGAGGTTGATGTCCTCAAAGTACTCTTCACCGTTGATCAGAAAGGGCATCGGCACGACGAAGATTCCCAGTTCTTTCGCCTCTGCCTGCGTGATGCCGCTGTTCGAATCGGTGACGATCTTGATGTTCGCCATGATCCTCTCCAATAGATTTATTTCATTTTTTGAACTTTTTCCATTATAACCCGTATATCGGGAAAAGTCAAGGGAAAAACGATGCTTTTTCTCTTCAAAAAATCACGCCGCGGACATTGACAATTTTCCGCCGTGAGAGTATAATATTTTGCGAGATTTCACAAGGAGATTTGGCAATGTTCGAGATCCTGAAAAAGGAAGCGCTCAATCCGACCGTTATGCGGATGGATATCAAGGCGCCGCTGATCGCAAAAAAGGCGCGCGCCGGGCAGTTTATCATCGTCCGTGCGGACGAACGCGGCGAACGTATCCCGCTCACGGTCGCGGGGTGCGATAAGGAGACGGGCGCCGTCACCATTATTTTCCAGATCGTCGGCGGCGCGACGATGACGCTCGCAACGCTCCCGGAGGGCGGCTGCGTGGCGGATTTTGTGGGGCCGCTCGGTACGCCCACCCATGTGGAGGGACTGAAAAAAGTCGCCGTCGTGGGCGGCGGCGTCGGCTGCGCCATTGCGCTCCCCGTCGCGCGTGAACTGCACGAGCTCGGCTGCGAAGTCACTTCCATCGTCGGATTCCGCAACAAGGATCTCGTGATCCTCGAAGAGGAGTTCAAGGCGATCTCCGACCGTTTCTTCATGATGACGGACGACGGATCCTACGGGGAAAAGGGCAACGTCTGCGTGCCCTTGAACCGCCTTTTGGAGAGCGGAGAGACGTTCGACGAGGTGATCACGATCGGGCCGCTCATCATGATGAAGTTCGTGGCGGCGGCGACCAGACCGTACAATATCAGGACGATCGCAAGCATGAATCCCATCATGATCGACGGCACGGGCATGTGCGGCTGCTGCCGTGTGACGGTGGGAGGCGAGATGAAGTTTGCATGCGTGGACGGCCCCGACTTCGACGCGCACCTCATCGATTTCGACGAGGCGATGAAACGCTCCCGCACTTATGCGGAGTTTGAGGCGAAGGCGCGGGAGAAACACTGCAATCTGTTCAAGAAGTCCGTGCAATAGGAGGAGAGATATGCCGAAATTCAATATGGATCCCAAAAAGCACCCCATGCCTTCGCAGGATCCGCTCGTGAGAAATAAAAACTTCAAAGAGGTCGCGCTCGGATACGACGAGGCGACCGCCATCGAAGAAGCAAAGCGCTGCATCGGCTGCAAGCATAAGCCCTGCGTAACGGGATGTCCCGTCGCGGTCGATATCCCTGCGTTCGTCGCGCTCGTCGCGGAGGGAAAATTCGAAGAGGCGTACGAAGTCATTCAGCGCACTTCGTCGCTCCCCGCCGTGTGCGGACGCGTCTGCCCGCAGGAGACGCAGTGCGAGGGCAAATGTACGCGCGGCATCAAGGGAGAACCCGTCGGCATCGGCAGGCTCGAGCGGTTCGTCGCGGACTGGCATATGGCGCATTCCGATGCGGCGCCCACCTGCCCCATGCGCAACGGGCATAAAGTCGCGGTCGTCGGATCGGGCCCCGCGGGACTTACCTGCGCGGGCGATCTCGCCAAGATGGGGTACGACGTCACGGTGTTCGAGGCGCTCCACATGGCGGGCGGCGTGCTCGTGTACGGCATTCCGGAGTTCCGTCTGCCCAAGGATATCGTAAAAAGAGAGGTCGAGGGGCTCAAACATATCGGCGTGAAGATCGAGACGGATTCCGTCATCGGCCGCGTGCTCACCATCGATGAGCTGAAAGAGGAATACGGATTCGAGGCAGTATTCCTCGGCACGGGTGCGGGACTTCCCAAGTTCATGGGCATCAAGGGCGAGGGCGCGCGCGGCGTGTTCTCTGCGAACGAGTATCTCACTCGCACCAACCTCATGAAGGCGTATGAGCCTGACAGCGAGACGCCCATCATGCACGCGAAGAAGATCGCCGTCGTGGGCGGCGGCAACGTTGCGATGGACGCGGCGCGCTGTGCAAAGCGGCTCGGCGCCGACGTCGTGTACATCGTCTACCGCCGTTCGGAGGCGGAACTTCCCGCACGCCGCGAGGAGGTCGAACACGCTAAGGAAGAGGAGATCGTATTCAGGCTGCTCACCAATCCCGTGGAGATCCTTACGGACGCGGACGACAATGTGACCGGTCTCAGGTGCATCCGCATGGAGTTGGGCGAGCCCGACGCGTCCGGGCGGCGGCGCCCGGTGGAAGTGCCGGGCAGTGAATTCGTCATGGATGTGGATTGCGTGATCATGGCGCTCGGCACCTCGCCCAATCCGCTCATCAAATCCACGACGCCCGGGCTCGAGACGCAGCGCCGCGGCGAGATCGTTGCAGATGAGAACGGCAAAACTTCGATCGAGGGCGTCTATGCGGGCGGCGACGCCGTCACGGGCGCGGCGACCGTCATTCTCGCAATGGGCGCGGGCAAGACCGCCGCTAAAGCCATCTATTAATATATCCGCACCAAATAATTGCCCGCAGAGGGAGCGGCGCACGGAAGTGCGCCGCTTTTTCCGTGCTTCCGGCGGCAAGTTTGTCCGCATTGCCGCATACAATATCTGCATGAAGAAACTTTCCGCAAAACATCGGATCCTGCTCGCATGCGGCGCCGTGGCGGCGGCGCTTGCCTTTACAGTCGGTATGTGCGTTTACGCCCTTGCCCGCACGGCGTCCGGGATCAGCCGCATGACCATAGTCATCGACGCGGGGCACGGCGGCATCGACGGCGGCGTCGTCGGGCGGAAGACTGGTACCAAGGAGAGCGACATCAATCTCTCCGTCTCCCGTCTTCTGCAGACGGAGTTTGAGGAGGCGGGGTTCCTCGTCGTTCAGACGCGCCCCACGGAGGCGGGGCTGTACGGCGCCGCGACGGCAGGATATAAAAAGCGCGATATGCAGAGACGCGCGGAGATCATTCACGAAAATGCGCCCGCCGCCGTCATATCCGTGCATCAGAATTTTTTCCCCGTCTCTTCTCGGCGCGGGGCGCAGGTGTTTTTCCGCGAGACGAACGAACTTTCGCATACGCTCGCCTGCAGTATCCAGACGGCGCTCAACGAGATGCCGGAGTGCGTGGAGCGGAGCGAGGCGCTCAAAGGGGATTATTATATGCTCAACTGCAACGACTATCCTTCCGTCATCGTGGAGTGCGGATTTCTCTCCAATGCGGCGGACGAGGCGCTCCTCGTGACGAGGGAGTATCAGAAACGCCTTGCGGAAGTCATCTGCCGTGGGACGATCGCCTTTCTCGCCGCAGGCGCGACGGGTGATTGACGGGTGAAAATTGCGCGCGCACTGCCGCTGCCGCGCCTTTTTGTTTGACATTTTACGTTCGGAATGGTATACTTGCGGTATGAGTCAGTACGCGCATTTCAAGACTTATGAATTAAGGTATTCCGACTTCGATTATAAAGACGAGCTCCGCCCGTCGTCGCTTCTGGATGTCGTGCAGGAATCCGCCTGCCTGAGCGCAGACGAACTCGGATTCGGATATGCCGACCTCAAACCGAAGGACTTCGGATTCATCATCGTCAATACATATTGCGAACTGCGCCGTCCCGTCGTGCTGGGCGAAACGCTCACGGTGGAGACGTGGCCTCTCTCTCCGCGCATGGTCTACTTTGAGCGCGACTACCGCGTGAAGGCGGGGGAAGAGGAAGTCGCCGCCATCGCGTCCCGCTGGTGTCTCGTCGATCTCGGCAGTTTCACGCTTCTCCGTCCGGATCGCATGGGCGAGGCGCACGAAAAGTGCCCTTACCGCGACGAAAAGTCGACGGCGCCGCAGAGCTGGAAGATCCCGCACATCAAAAACGGACGGGAAATGTACCGTATGACGGTCGCCGTCAGCCATTGCGATCACTATTTCCACGCCAACAACGCCCGCTACGCCGACTTCTTCTTCGATTGTTTTTCCATGGAAGAACTCTCCGCAAAAAAGGTCACGGCGTTTCAGATCACATACGAAAAGCAGGCGAAAGAGGGGAGCGAGCTGGCGCTCTGGCGGGAAGATACCGAGGACGGCGCACTCTGCGAAGTCCGCTGCGGCGCAAATGTGCTCGCGCAGTTCCGCGTCTGGATGGAGTAAACGGATATGTTCAAAGAGAGCATCGCAAACTATGTGAGGATCATGAAAAAGCTGTTCGTCATTTTCAGCTGCTTTATGATCGTCGCCATCATGGTCTCCCTCACGTTTGCATTCAGTCAGTTCGTCGCGTTTTACGTCATTGCGCCGCTGCTCATCGTTGCCTATCTTGTCGCGTACGGGTTTTATGCCATCCGCGTCTCGATGAGCGTGGTCATCGCCGTGGAGGTGACCGACCTTGTCATTCACCTCAAAACCAAGCGCAGGACGTTCACGTATGACGCAAAGGCAGGCTGCGTTGCCATGAAGGAAAAGCGCGGCAGTTTTGTCGGCACGTTCCGAACGCAGGACTCCGAGGACAAGTTCGTTTTCCTCCGCCATGTGCCTTTTACGAAAAGTTACGAGACCGCCTTTACGGAAGAGGATATGCGCCTCATTTATCCGGCGTTCGGCGAGGATGAATAAATTCCGTGAAGAATTGCAAAAAATTGTATAAAATTCGTATAATATACATTTAATTGAATAAATATGCAAAAAATATAAAAAAATTTTTATAAATGGGGGTGCAAACGCTTGACGAATGCGCCCCCGATTTATATAATATCGTAGAAATCAATCGAGAAGAGGAAACGATCATGGAAAAGAAGATCAAAAAAGTTGTTCTGGCATATTCCGGAGGGTTGGATACCTCCATTATCATCCCGTGGCTGAAAGAAAATTACGATAACTGCGAAGTCATCGCCGTCTCCGGCGATGTCGGGCAGGGTACCGAGCTCGACGGGCTGGAGGAAAAGGCGAAAAAGACGGGCGCTTCCAAGCTTTATGTGCTCGATCTCAAAAAGGAGTTTGTCGAGGATTATATTTTCCCGACCATGCAGGCGGGCGCGGTGTATGAAGATAAGTATCTGCTCGGCACATCGTTCGCGCGCCCCGTCATTGCGAAGGCGATCGTCGATATCGCCAAGAAAGAGGGCGCCGACGCGATCTGCCACGGCTGTACGGGCAAAGGAAACGACCAGGTGCGTTTCGAACTCACCATCAAGGCGTTCGCACCCGAAATGACCATCATCGCCCCGTGGCGTATCTGGAACATCAAGAGCCGCGAAGAGGAGATCGAGTACGCCGAGGCGCACAACATCCCGCTCAAGATCAACCGCGAGACCAACTATTCCAAGGATAAGAACCTGTGGCATCTTTCTCACGAGGGGCTCGATCTCGAGGATCCCGCCAATGAGCCGCAGTACGAGAAAGAGGGCTTCCTCGAAATGGGCGTTTCTCCCATGCAGGCGCCCGATAAGCCCACCTATGTGAGCATCCACTTCGAAAAAGGCATTCCCACCGCGATCGACGGCAAAAAGATGGGCGCTGTCGAGATCATCGAAACGCTCAACAAGATCGGCGGGGAGAACGGCGTGGGGCTTGCCGACCTCGTGGAGAACCGCCTCGTCGGCATGAAGTCGCGCGGCGTGTACGAAACGCCCGGCGGCACCATCCTCTACGAGGCGCACCGCCTTCTGGAAACCATCTGCCTTGACAAGGCGACCATGCACTACAAGCAGCTCGTTGCGGTCAAGTTCGGCGAGATGGTGTACGACGGGCAGTGGTTCACGCCCCTTCGGGAGGCGCTCTCCGCGTTCGTTTCCAAAACGCAGGAGACCGTCACGGGAGATGTGAAACTTCGCATCTACAAGGGCAATGTGACGAACGCCGGCATGAGCTCGCCCTATTCGCTGTACAGCGAGAACATCGCAACGTTCTCCGATGACGGCGGCGCATATTCGCAGAAGGATTCTGAAGGGTTCATCAACCTCTTCGGACTGCCCATCAAAGTAAAGGCGCTGCTCGAGCAGCACAAGCTCAAATAAGGAGTTCACGGACATTCACATGTTCAAAGTATTTATCGACGGGAGTGCGGGGACCACAGGTCTCCGCATTCGTGAGATGTTGGGAAAACGCACGGATATTTCGCTGATATCGCTTCCCGAACAGCTGCGCAAGGACGTAGCCGCGCGCAAAGAGGCGATCAATGCGTCCGACGTAACGTTTTTATGCCTGCCGGACGACGCGGCGCGCGAGGCGGTTTTGCTCGTGGAAAATCCGGATACGGTCGTCATTGACGCCTCCACGGCGCACCGTACGGCGGCGGGTTGGGCGTACGGATTTCCCGAATTGTCCGCTGCGCACCGCGCGGCGATCGCGCAGGGCAAACGCATCGCCAATCCGGGCTGTTATGCCTCCGGATTCATCGCGCTCGTCTATCCGCTCGTAAAAGCGGGGCTCGTCTCGCCCGACTATCCCTTCGTTTGCCATGCCGTCAGCGGATACTCCGGCGCAGGGAAAAAGGGGATCGCGGAGTATGAGGCGGAAAACCGCCCGCCGCTCTACGATACGCCCCGTCTGTATGCGCTCTCGCTTTCGCACAAACATCTGCCCGAGATGAAAGCGGTGTGCGGGCTCTCCCGTACCCCCGTGTTCAATCCGTATGTGTGCGACTATTATTGCGGCATGACGGTGAACGTTCCGCTCTTTGCCGATCTCCTCGTCAAAAAGACCGCGGCGGCGGACATCAGGGCGCTCCTTGCGGAACACTATGCGGAAAGCGCTTTCTTATCGGTCGGCGAAGAGGAGAGCGGATATATTTCGGCGAATACGCTCAACGAGACGAACCGCATGGAGATCCTCGTAAACGGCAACGACGAGCGCATTCTGCTCACCGCGCGTTTCGATAATTTGGGAAAAGGCGCCTCGGGCGCTGCAATTCAGAACATGAATATCGCGCTCGGGCTTGACGAACGCATTTCTTTGTGATATAATCGTAAGGATAGATAGACTTATGGTACAGCAGATTTCGGGCGGCGTGTGCGCCCCCAAGGGATTCCGCGCCAACGGCGTGCATTGCGGGATCCGCAAAAACAAAATCAAAAAAGATCTTGCGCTCATCGTTTCCGACGTGCGCTGCGCCACGGCGTGCGTTTATACGCAGAACCTCGTCAAGGGCGCGCCCATCCTCGTCACGAAAAGAAACGTGGCGGACGGCTATGCGCAGGCGGTCGTCGTCAACAGCGGCAATGCGAACACCTGCAATGCAAACGGCGTCGAGATCGCGGAGCAGATGTGTGCGCTCGTGGAAAAGCACACGGGCGTTCCCGCAGGCGACGTCGTCGTGGCGTCGACGGGCGTCATCGGTCAGCAGCTCTCCATCGACCCGATCGCGGGCGGTATGGAGGAACTTGTAAAGGGGCTGGGAGACAACAGCTCTGCGGCGGCGGAAGCCATCATGACGACGGATACCGTCAGAAAGGAGATCGCGTTCTCCTTCACGGTCGGCGGCGTTCCCTGCAGGATCGGCGCGATCTGCAAGGGCGTCGGCATGATCTGCCCGAATATGGCGACGATGCTGATGTTCGTCACCACCGACGTTTGCATTTCGCCCGCCATGCTGCAGAAGGCGCTCTCCGCCGACGTAAAGGATTCCCTGAATATGCTCAGCGTGGACAGAGATACCTCCACGAACGATACGCTCTGCGTAATGGCAAGCGGGCTTGCGGGGAACCGGAAGATCGTATCGGCGGATTCCGGATACAGGGCGTTCTGCAAGGCGCTGCATGCCGTGACTTCCGCCATGTGCCGCGCGCTCGCTGCAGACGGCGAAGGTGCGACCAAACTCGTGGAGTGCCGCGTCCACGGCGCAAAGAGCAAGAAGGTGGCGCGCCTTGCGGCAAAGTCCGTTATCAACTCCAATCTCGTAAAAGCGGCGATGTTCGGGGCGGACGCCAACTGGGGGCGCGTTCTGTGCGCGCTCGGGTATGCCGGCGCCGATCTCGACGTCACGAAGATCGACGTTCGTTTCCGTTCGGGCGCGGGCGAAGTATTCGTCTGTGAAAACGGCAGCGGGATCGATTTTTCCGAGGATGAAGCGAAGAGAGTGCTCTCCGATAAAGAGATCGTCATCGACGTCGATCTCAAAGAGGGCGGATACTCTGCGACGGCGTGGGGCTGTGACCTCACTTATGATTACGTAAAGATCAACGGAGATTACAGAACGTGATAGGGAAAGAGGCGCAGGCGGAATTTCTTCTGGAAGCGATGCCTTACATCGAAAAATACCAGAATAAGATCCTCGTCGTAAAATACGGCGGCAACGCCATGACGGATGATACGCTCAAACAGCTCGTCATGCGCGATATGACGCTTTTGCAGTTCGTCGGCATCAAGGTCGTCCTTGTGCACGGCGGCGGGCCGGAGATCTCCCAGATGCTCAAGCGTATGGGGATAGAGTCCCGTTTCGTCGGCGGGCTCCGTTACACCGATGCCGAGACCGCGGAGGTCGTCCGCATGGTGCTCGCGGGGAAGGTGAACAAGGAGCTCGTGCATATGCTCGGGTCGCTCGGCGCGAAGGCGGTCGGACTTTCGGGCATTGACGGGAATCTGCTCAAATGTTCCAAGGAGAGCGAAGATCTCGGGTTCGTCGGCAAGATCGAGCAGGTGAATACCGATATCATTCTTAGCTGTCTCAACGCCGGATATCTGCCCGTCGTCTCCACGGTCGGGTACGACGACGAGGGGAATATATATAACGTCAACGCCGATACCGCCGCTTCCGCACTTGCGGGCGCGCTCAAGGCGGAGAGCCTCATTCTCATGACGGACGTGCGCGGGCTTCTGCAGAAGGCGGGAGACGCCGATTCGCTCATCAAAAAAGTATACGTTTCCGACGTCCCTTCGCTCATCAAGGAGGGCATTATTTCGGGGGGTATGATCCCCAAAGTGCAGTGCTGCCGCGATGCCATCCGCAACGGCGTCAACCGCGTGTTCATCACGGACGGCAGGGTGAAACATTCTATTTTATTGGAATTGCTCTCGGACGAAGGTCTGGGGACAATGTTTGTGAAGGGAGACTGATTTTTTATCAGTCCTTCTTTTACGATTTCGGGGTTTTGCGATGATGGATTTTTCTGAGATACAAAAATTAGACAAAGCATATCATGCCGAAACGTACGCGTATTTTCCCGTTGCCTTTTCCGGCGGAAAGAATGCCACGCTCGTTTCGACGGAGGGAAAGGAATACATCGATTTCGGCGCCGGTATCGCAACGAATATCTTCGGCGTCAACGATGAGGCATGGAAAGCCGCGGTCATCGAACAGCTCAACCGCGTACAGCACGTATGCAATTATTACTATGCCGAGCCGCAGAGCCGTCTTGCCGAACTTTTGTGCACCAAAACGGGTGCGAAACGCGCTTTCTTTGCCAATTCGGGCGCGGAAGCCAACGAGTGCGCCTTCAAGGCGGCGCGGAAGTACTCCGCGATGAAGTACGGCGAGGGCAGGCGCGCGAAGATCGTCTCCCTCAGAAACAGCTTTCATGGCAGAACGCTCTTTACGCTCACGGCGACGGGGCAGGACGCCTTCCATCGCTGGTTCGGTCCCTTTGTCCCCGAGATGGATTACGCCGAACCGGACATGAAGGATATCCGCCGTGTGGCGGACGAGAGAACATGCGCCGTCGTCATCGAATGCGTGCAGGGGGAGAGCGGAGTCACGGCTCTCCCCAAGGCGTTCGTGACCGCGCTGGAAGCCTTCTGCAAGGAGCGCGATATCCTGCTCATCTGCGACGAAGTGCAGTGCGGAAACGGCAGAACGGGAAAGCTCTATGCCTATCAGCATTACGGGATACAGCCGGACATCGTCACGACGGCGAAGGGGTTGGGCGGCGGTCTGCCCATCGGCGCCTGCCTGTTCTTTGAAAAAACGGAGCACACGCTGCAGACGGGCGATCACGGATCCACGTTCGGCGGGAATCCCGTATGCTGCGCGGGTGCGGTGAATGTCATGAGCCGCCTTACCGATGAGTTTTTGCTCGAAGTGCAGGGGAAAGCCGACTATATGCGCGCCAAGCTCAAGGGGTTCGACGGCGTGACGGAGGTCACGGGACTGGGGCTCATGATCGGGCTCGGCGTTCGGAAGAGCGCCAAAGAAGTCGCGGCGGAGTGCCTCGGAAAGGGGCTCCTGGTACTCACCGCGCATGAGCGCGTCCGTCTCGTGCCGCCGCTCACGATCACGAAAACAGAAATGGACGAAGGACTGTCCGTCTTAAAGGAGGTACTCAAGTGAAACATCTTCTTAAACTCGCCGATCTCACAAGGGAAGAGATCTTATCCATCCTGAATCTTGCCGATCAGCTCAAATACGAGCGCAAACACGGGATCCCGCAGGAATACCTGAAAGGGAAAAAACTCGGCATGATCTTCCAGAAGGCCTCCACGCGCACGCGCGTTTCCTTCGAGGTGGGGATGTACGAGCTGGGCGGGTATGCGCTTTTCCTTTCCAACCGCGACCTTCAGATCGGGCGCGGCGAGCCCGTCGAAGATACGGCGCGCGTTCTTTCCCGCTATCTCGACGGCATCATGATCCGCACATTTGAACAAAAGGAAGTGGAGGATCTTGCAAAATACGGTTCCATCCCGATCATCAACGGGCTCACGGATTACTGCCATCCCTGCCAGGTGCTTGCCGATCTCATGACGATCCGCGAAAAAAAGGGAAACTTCAAGGGACTCAAGCTCTGCTTTATCGGAGACGGCAACAACATGGCAAATTCGCTCATGGTCGGCGCCGTCAGAACGGGCATGCAATTTGCGATCGCCTGCCCCAAAGGATACGAGCCTGACGCGGCGCTCACCGCATGGGCAAAGGAGAACGGCAGCGTCACGGTAACCGACGATGTGTTCGCTGCTGCCAGGGATGCCGACGTCGTTTATACCGACGTATGGGCGTCCATGGGGCAGGAAGAGGAAAAGGCGAAGCGCGAGAAGGCGTTTGCAGGCTATCAGGTGAACGCGGCGCTCATGGAAGTCGCGCAGAAAGACGCCATGGTGCTCCACTGTCTGCCTGCGCACCGCGGCGAGGAGATCACCGCGGACGTGTTCGAGGCGCACGCGGACGAGATCTTCGAAGAAGCGGAAAACCGCCTGCACGCGCAGAAAGCGGTGCTCTGCAAACTCATGAAATAAGCGGAAGGAGACGCACGGATGAATAAAAAAGTATATTTAACGCTGGAAAACGGAAAGGTGTTCGAGGGGTATTCCTTCGGCGCAGACCGCGAGGTCATCGGCGAACTCGTGTTCACTACGGGCATGACGGGCTATATCGAAACGCTCACCGACCCGAGCTATTACGGGCAGATCGTCACGCAGACGTTCCCGCTCATCGGAAATTACGGGATCATCCTCTCCGACAAGGAGAGCAAAAAGTGCTGGCTTACGGCTTACGTCGTGCGTGAAAAGTGCGACGCTCCCTCGAATTTCCGCTGTGAGATGACGCTCGAGGCGTTTCTCAAAGAGCAGGATATCCCCGCGGTCTACGGCGTGGACACGCGCGAGCTCACGCGCATCGTGCGCGAGGCGGGCGTTATGAATGCGGCGATCACGTTCAAGCCGCTCACCGATCTTTCCGCGCTCAAAGCGTACCGCGTGAAGGACGCCGTGAAGGCGGTCTCTTCCGGGAAGGTCCGTGAGTCGGGCGAAGAGGGCGGTCCCCGCGTTGTCCTCTATGATTTCGGCGCAAAACAGAATATCGTGCGCGAGCTTGTAAAGCGCGGCTGCCGCGTCATCGAGGTGCCCGCCACTTGTACCGCCGAGGAGGCGCTCGCATATCGCCCGGACGGCATTATGCTGACCAACGGTCCCGGCGACCCTGCGGAGAACGTCGAAGTCGTCGAAAATATCCGCAAGCTCATCGGGAAAAAGCCCATTCTCGGGATCTGCCTCGGGCATCAGCTCTTTGCGCTCGCCATGGGCGGACAGACGCGCAAAATGAAGTACGGTCACCGCGGCGCCAATCAGCCCGTAAAAGATCTGAAAACGGGGAAAGTGTTCATTTCGTCGCAGAACCACGGGTATGAGGTCGTGAGCGATTCCGTAAAAGACGTCGGAAATCTTACCTTCATCAACGCCAACGACGGCACTTGCGAGGGCGTGGAATATCCATCGGTCAACGCGTTCACGGTGCAGTTCCACCCCGAAGCCTGCGGCGGACCGCACGATGCGAACTTCCTGTTTGACCGCTTTATCGAGAACATGAAAAAGGAGAACTGATATGCCGAAGAGAAGTGATATCAAAAAGGTACTCGTCATCGGGTCGGGACCCATCGTCATCGGGCAGGCTGCCGAATTTGACTATGCGGGCGCGCAGGCGTGCCGCGTTCTGAAAGATGCGGGCGTCAACGTTGTGCTCTGCAACTCCAACCCCGCGACCATCATGACGGATAAAATGCTTGCGGACGAGATCTATCTCGAACCGCTCACGATAGACAGTCTGAAGCGCATCATCATCAAAGAGCGCCCCGATTCGCTGCTCGCCTCCCTCGGCGGACAGACGGGTCTTACGATGGGGTGCAAGCTCGCCAAAGAGGGGTTCCTCGATCAGTGGGGCGTCAAACTCATCGGCACCAAGCTGGATGCGATCGACCGCGCGGAGGACAGAGAGCTCTTCAAAGAGACGATGGAAAAGATCGGTCAGCCCGTCGTTCCGTCCGATATCGCCTATACGGTGGACGAGTGCGTTGCGATCGCCGAAAAGCTCGGCTATCCCGTCATCGTGCGCCCCGCCTTCACGCTGGGCGGCGCGGGCGGCGGCGTCGCTTACGACGAGGAGGAACTCCGCCTCATTTCGCACAACGGTCTCATGCTCTCGCCCATAACGCAGGTGCTCATCGAAAAATACATCGGCGGCTGGAAGGAGATCGAGTTCGAGGTGCTGCGCGACAGCGCCGGAAACGTGATCACCGTCTGTTCGATGGAAAACTTTGACCCCGTCGGCATACACACGGGCGACTCCATCGTCGTAGCGCCCTGCCTTACGCTCTCCGATAAAGAATATCAGATGCTGCGTACGGCTTCGCTCAACATCATTACGGAGCTCGGCATCGAAGGCGGCTGCAACTGTCAGTTCGCGCTCCATCCTGAGAGTTTTGAATACGCCGTCATCGAGGTCAATCCCCGTGTTTCGCGTTCTTCTGCGCTTGCAAGTAAGGCGACGGGCTATCCGATCGCAAAGGTCGCAACGAAGATCGCGCTCGGCTATACGCTGGATGAGATCAGGAACGACGTCACGGGTAAGACTTTTGCATGTTTTGAGCCCGCGATCGACTATGTCGTCGTCAAACTTCCCAAGTGGCCTTTCGATAAATTCCTCTACGCAAAACGTACGCTCGGTTCGCGCATGAAGGCGACGGGCGAAGTGATGGCGATCGGCACGTCCTTCGAACAGGCGATCATGAAGGCTGTCCGCGGGGCGGAGATCTCGCTGGATACGCTCAATCATCCGAAGTTCGAGAGCATGTCGGCGGACGAGCTGAGGGGAGAGCTGCACAAGATGACGGACGAGCGTCTGTTCTGCGTGTTCGCGGCGCTCAAACACGGGATCTCCGTCGACGAGATCTACGCGATCACGATGATCGACCGCTGGTTTTTGAACAAACTCCTCAATCTCGTAAAATATGAGCAGGCGATCGAGGGCAAAAAGATTTCCAAAGGGATGTATCTCGAAGGCAAGCGCATCGGGTATCCCGATAAGGCGCTCGCGCGTATTTCGGGCGAAAAGCTGCCGCCGCACCGCCGTGCCGTATTCAAGATGGTCGATACCTGCGCCGCGGAGTTTGCTGCGCAGACGCCGTACTTCTACTCGACGTACGATGAACCCGATCACGACGAGGCGCTGCCTTTCGTGAAAAACAGCACCAAAAAGCGTGTGATCGTTATCGGTTCCGGGCCTATCCGCATCGGGCAGGGCATCGAGTTCGACTATTCCTCCGTCCACTGCGTCTGGACGCTCAAAGAGCTCGGTTACGAGGTCATCATCATCAACAACAACCCCGAAACGGTCTCCACCGACTTCGATACGGCGGACAGACTGTATTTCGAGCCGCTCACGCCGGAGGACGTGCAGAATGTCATCGATGTGGAGAAGCCTTACGGCGTCGTGATCACTTTCGGCGGACAGACGGCGATCAAGCTGTGCGGTTATCTCGATAAGAAGGGTGTGCGCATCCTCGGCACGAGCGCTGATTCCGTCGATATGGCGGAGGACAGGGAGCGTTTCGACGAACTGCTGGAGGAGTTCCATATTGCCCGCCCGAAGGGACTTACGGTCATGACCAAGGAGGAGGCGATCCGCGCTGCGGAAACGCTCGGCTATCCCGTGCTGCTGCGCCCGTCCTACGTCATCGGCGGTCAGAACATGACCATCGCCTTTACGGAGAACGACATCTCCCGCTATATGGATGTCATTCTTGCCCAGCACATTGAAAATCCCGTTCTGTGCGATAAATATCTCATGGGCAGCGAGCTCGAAGTTGACGCGATCTCCGACGGCGTCGACGTGCTCATCCCCGGGATCATGCAGCATATCGAGCGCGCGGGCGTTCACTCGGGCGACTCCATCGCCGTGTATCCGCCTTATCACCTGAGCGACGCGATGCTGGAGAAGATCGTGGATATCTCCACCAAACTCGCGCTCTCGCTCAAAACGAAGGGGCTCATCAATATCCAGTATCTTATCTATCAGAATCAGCTCTACGTCATCGAGGTCAATCCGAGAGCGTCGAGAACCATCCCGTATATCTCCAAAGTGACGGGCGTCCCCATGGTCGAGCTTGCGACCAAGATCATGGCGGGTTCCAAGCTGAAAAAGCTCGGCTACGGTACAGGGCTCTATCCCAATTCGCCGTATGTTGCCGTAAAGGTTCCCGTGTTCAGCTTTGAAAAGCTCAACGACGTTAACTCTCAGCTCGGCCCCGAAATGAAGTCGACGGGCGAAGTGCTCGGCATCGGAAAAACGATCGAGGAAGCGCTCTTCAAGGGGCTTGTTTCTGCCGGATTCAAAATGTGTCATCCGACCAAGGAAAATCCCGTCGGCGTGTACTTCACGGTCAACGATCAGGATAAGTTCGAGATCGTCTCCATCGCCAAAAAGTTTGCCGATCTCGGCTGTACGCTCTATGCGACGGCAGGAACGGCAAAGGTCATCTCCGAACTGGGTATCGACGTTACCGTTGTTGACAGGCTGAAGGCGACCAAGCAGGTCTCCAAACTCATGGATGAGGGCAAGATCGGCTACATCATTTATACGGGTAAGACGGACGTCGATTCCATCAACGACTATATCGAACTGCATCATCACGCGATCCTTCTGGGTATCACCGTGCTCACATCGCTCGATACGGCAAACGCCCTGTGCGACAGCATTGCGAGCAAGTTCACAGAATACAATACAGAGCTCGTCGATATCAACAATCTCCGCACCAAAAAGACGGAGCTGAAGTTCACCAAAATGCAGTCCTGCGGGAACGACTATATCTATTTTGAGGATATGGAGGGGAAGATCACCTGCCCCGAGTCGCTCGCCATCAACTTTGTCGACCGTCACTACGGGATCGGCGGCGACGGCATCGTGCTCATCGAAAAATCGGAAGTCGCGGATGCCAAAATGCGCATCTTCAATAAAGACGGATCCGAAGGGCAGATCGCGGGCAACGCCATCCGTTGCGTCGCAAAGTATCTCTACGAAAAGGGTATCGTCAAAAAACCGACGATGACGATCGAATCGCTGAGCGGGGTCAAAGAGGTCAGGGTGTATTCCTTCGGCGGCGTCGTCACGTCTGCAAGCGCCGATCTCGGGAAGGCGGAACTGCGCGGCGAATGTATCCCGTCCGTATGGAAGGGCGAGACGGTCGTCAATCAGCCGATGGAGATCGACGGCAAGACGTATCACGTCACGCTTGTCAACCTCGGCAACCCGCACTGCGTCATCTTCTGCGATAAAGTGGACGACGTTCCCGTTTCTACGCTCGGTCCGCGCATCGAAAACAGCGAGTATTTCCCTGCAAAAACGAACGTTGAGTTTATCCGCGTCGTCAACGAAAGCACGGTGAAGATGCGCGTCTGGGAGCGCGGCAACGGCGAGACGTGGGCGTGCGGTACGGGTGCCGCTGCGGCAGCCGTGGCATGCGTGCTCAACGGGCTGTGCAAGGCGGATACCGATATCACGGTCAAACTCAAGGGAGGCGATCTCATTGTGCGTTATTCCTCGGACGGCTCCGTTACGCTCACGGGCGGCGTGGAAAAAATCTACGAAGGAACGGTGGAATTCTGATGGCGCGGTCAGCGCTGTATGAGGAGAGCGCCATTTCCACGGATGAGCGGGGAGAACGCAGAAAATATCAGATCTTTCATATTGCGAGCATCGTTTTTCTCGTGCTCGGGGCGATCATGGCGTTCTTTTCGCTCACCTTCATCCCGTCGATGATCGGTCAGGATGCGCCCACAGCCGTCAAAGTTTTCAACGTGGTGATCTGGTGCATCCCCATGGTGTTCTTTTTCCTGTTCTTCTTCATCTTCTGGAAGTTCAAGCGCCGCTTTAACGTGAGCTACGATTACACGTTCGTGCAGGATGAGCTCCGCGTCACGCGGGTGTTCAACGGAAAAACGCGCAAGCATCTTCTGACGATGAAGGCGGATCAGATGCTCATGATCGGCTATGCAGATACCGATTCTTACGAGCGTCTGCTTGCGGGACAGCGGAACAAAAAACCGACGTATCTCACGCCCAACCGCGAACCGGCGGAAGGAAAAATATTTATCTATATCCATTACTCTACCTCCATCGGCAAGACGCTGTATGTGCTCGAATGCAGAAAAGAAATGCTGGAGTACGTTGTCTTTGCCGCAGGCAGGAACAAGTTTACCTCCAAATGATCTATCTTGACAACGCCGCAACGACGCGCCCGCTCGAGGGCGCCGTCGGAAAAGCGGCAAAATATCTTAAAGAAGAATACTTCAATCCTTCCGCGCGCTATCATGGCGGCGCGGAAGTTTCTCGTATGCTCGCGCGCGCCCGAAGTTTTCTTTTGGAGCGCATCGCCGATCCTGCGCTTTTTGAACTCGAATTTACTTCGTGCGGGACGGAGGCGGATAATCAGGCGATCTTCTCCGCAGCCAGGCGCGGGAACGCCGTTGCCTCGGCGGGGGAACACGCCGCGGTGTTCGAGAGCTTCAAATCGCTGAAAAGCCGCGGGATCGAGCCGCGTTTTGCGCCGGTCAAAGCCGATGGCAGCGTCGACGCCGACGCGCTTGTGGAGCTTGTGGACGATAAAACGACCCTCGTCGCCGTCGTGCACGTCAACAACGAGACGGGCGTGGTCAACGATATCGCCGCGATCGCAAAGCGCGTTAAACAAAAAAATCCCCGCACCGTGTTCCTGAGCGACGGCGTGCAGGCGTTCGGAAAACTTCCCGTAAGGCTCACCAAAGATATCGATTTTTATTCGGTGAGCGCGCATAAGATAGGCGGGTTAAAGGGAACGGGCGCCCTTATCCGCCGCAAGGCATGTACGGCTTTCGCGCCGTACATCATCGGCGGAGGGCAGGAGAACGGCATGCGCAGCGGAACGGAGAATACCTTCGGCATCGCCTGTTTTTATCACGCCGCCGAGGAAAAGTTTGCCTCCCTCAGGGAGGACGGGGAGCGCCTGCGCTCATACCGCGAAAGGCTGTGGGAACTGCTCGATCACGATATCTTCATGCGTATCTCGCCCGAAAACGGGACTCCCTATATTTTGACCGTTTCGGCAAAGGGTCTGCGCGGGGAGATTTTGCAGCGCGATCTGTGGGATAACGGCGTCGCGGTCGGTACGGGGAGCGCGTGCAGCTCCAAAAAGCCGTTCAGCCGCGTCATCGAGGCGTGCGGATACGACGAGGCAGCGCTGTACGGCGTGCTAAGAATGAGTTTTTCTCCGGCAACGACGGAAGAGGAAACAGAAAAAGCGGCGCAGATCATCAATGCCTGCGCGCGCAGAAGAATTTAACGGGGATCTGGAATATGGAAAAAGTCGTGATCATCCGCTATGCGGAAATACATCTGAAGGGCAAGAACCGCGGATATTTTGAACGCGTGTTCTCCGTCAATCTCGAAAAGTCACTGAAGGGGATCCGCCATGAACTCAGGCGCATGAGCGGGCGCTATCTCGTCGCCGCGTTTGACGAGGCGGACGCGGAAGAGATCGAATCCCGCGTTGCGCGGGTGTTCGGCGTACATTCCTATTCGCTCGGATACCTTACGGAAAGCGATATGGACAGTATTCTTGCCGCGGCAAAACTCGTCTGTCCCGCGCAGGGAAGTTTTAAGGTGGATACGCACCGCGGCGATAAGAAATATCCGCTCACGTCCATGCAGCTCAATGCCGAAGTCGGCGCTAAGCTCATCGAGGCGTATCCGGCGCTCACAGTCGATGTACATACGCCGCAGCACTATGTCTACCTCGATATCCGCGACGGCGGCAAGGCTCTCGTATTCGGAACGTTCGAAGAGGGCGCCAACGGAATGCCCGTCGGGACGTCCGGCAAGGGACTGCTGCTCATTTCAGGCGGCATCGATTCTCCCGTTGCGGGCTATATGATGGCGAAACGCGGCATGAACGTGGAATATCTGCACTTTCACAGCTATCCCTATACCAACGAACAGGCAAAGGATAAAGTGGTGGAACTTGCGCGGATTCTCTCGCGCTATGCGGGCGGAAATACGCTTATGACGGTGAGCGTGACTCACATTCAGGAGGAGATCCATAAAAATTGCGCGGCAGAGCTCAACGTGACGCTCCTGCGCCGTTTTATGTTCCGCATTGCCGAACGAATTGCCAAACGTGCGGGGGCGCAGTGCCTCATCACGGGCGAGAGCCTCGGGCAGGTCGCTTCACAGACGATCGAGGGGATGACGTCTTCGAACGCCGTGGTTACGCTCCCCGTACTCCGCCCGCTCGTCGGGTTCGATAAAGAGGAGATCATCGTCCGCGCAAAAAAGATCGGCACCTTCGAAACTTCCGTCCTGCCGTACGAGGACTGCTGCACCGTGTTTCTTCCGGAGTTCCCCGCGATCAAGCCCAAACTCTCCTTCATTGAAGAAGAGGAGGGCAAACTCGATATCGACGGACTTATGCGGGAGGCCGTCGGTACGCTGGAAAAGATCGCGCTCTGATCATCCGCGCCACCAGTCTTCCGGGACTTTTTCCTGCTCTTTGATGCAGACCTCCGGGAGGACGATGGGGGTTCCGATATGTTCTCCGTATTTCGGGATAACGGTGTAAACGTACCGTTCGCCTGCCTTAACGGAGTTATCGCAGATGTTTTTACGGTATTTTCCGCTGTAAATCGTGGCAATCTTGCCACGATTTACTCTTTTTATCTCATAATCATAGTACTCTGTCTGGCATAGTACTATTTGTACGCACCCATTTTGGCATATTATTGCGGGCGTCTGAATGGTCGGGCAGGAAAAGAAGGAACTTTGCAGAACGGGCTGCGCGCTTTTGCGGAAGATTTCCTCCCGGTCCGTGCCGGCGGGTGCGGCAGGGTCGGCGAGCATCACGATGTGCTGCTCGTCGTATACAGTTTTATCAAAGCGAAGTTTCACTACATCGTCGCTCTCCGCAAAGGCGGAGGGCGATGTGCTGCGGTAGAGGAATTTGTTGATGCGCAGCACGGCGTTTGCGGGCAGTCCGCCGCCCGTTGCCTGTATGGGCGTATAGTCCCGGTTTCCCATCCATACGGCGACGGTATGATCGCGCGTGTAAGAGATGCAGTATGCGTCGGTATTTCCCTTGTCGCCTTCGGCGGTTCCCGTCTTTGCGCATACGGGAAAGGGGAGCGTTCTCAGTTTTTTTGCCGTGCCCTCTGTTACGGCGCTCTGCAGCATATCGTTCATGATCGCGGCGGTGTCTTCGGAAAATACCCTGTCCTGAACGGGAGAATGGGCATAGAGCGTTCTGCCGCGGTCGTCTTCGACGCGCGCGATCGTTGCCGAAGCTGCATACTTTCCGCAGTTTGCAAATACGGCGTATGCGTCGGCAAGTGCGGGAAGCGTGAATCCGCGGCGCATGCCGCCGAGCGCGAGTGCGAGCGAGAGGTCGTCCTCGTCGGTGTTCAGCTGCATTTTTCCGAGATAGTCGGCGGCACGGGCGAGCCCGAGTTCGTTGAGGATCTTGACTGCGGGGATATTTACGCTGTGGGCGAGCGCATATCTCGCGCTCATATATGTTCCCGTTGCGCCGCCGCAGTCATCGGGACAGTATCCGCCGAAGTCCGTCCGTTCGTCCAGAAGGGGCGTGGCGGGGCAGATAAGATTTTCTTCCAGGGCGGGGGCATAGACGGCGAGCGGTTTGATGGCGGAGGCGGGCAACCGTTCGGGCGTTCCCGCAGTCGAATACAGGGCGAGCAGCGCCTGGGCGCGGTTATCGCGCACGAGCGTGCAGACATCCGAATCCGCCGATGTCTTTTTGAGTTCGGTTTGCAGATTCGGATGGTAATAGGTATAGATCCTGAGCGAGCCCCAATCTCCGGATTTTGCGTCCGGAAAGAGCGCCGCGAGCTCGTCGTACACGCGCGAAAGATAGGCGTTCGTCGTTTCGCTTTCGGCGGGCGCGGTCGGAACGGGGACGTCCAGGGCTGCTCGATAGTCCGCCTCGCCGAGGTAGTCCTGTTCCCGCATGAGCCTGAGTACGAGGTCGCGCCGCGCTTTGCATGCTTCTGCGTCGCGGAAGGGGGAGTATCGGTTGGGCGATTTGATGAGCGCCGCCAGCATGGCGCCTTCGGCGGGCGCGAGTTCTGCGGCGGATTTTCCGAAATAGAAATGCGATGCGTTCTCGATGCCGAACGCACTGTGCCCGAAATAAATCGAGTTCAGATACAACGTCAGGATCTCGTCTTTTTCATATTTTTTTTCGAGGAGACGGGCGAGCTTGATCTCCTTCAGTTTGCGGTTGATCGTCTTTTCGCTCGATAAATGCGTGTTTTTGATGAGCTGCTGTGTGATGGTGGATGCGCCCTCGCGGAAGGAAAAGCTCGTAAGATTGCGCCAGCCTGCTGCCAGCATACGCTTGTAATCGACGCCGTGATGCCTGTAAAACCGCTTGTCCTCGACGGCGACGAACGCATTTTTGACGTATTCCGGGATCTCGGATGAACTTGCGCTCGCACGGATCGCATTTGCCTCGATCTCCGTGCCGTTATGGTCGTACAGGGTGAGAAATGTGTTTTCGCTTGCAAGTTTTTTTTCGTCGATCCTGACGCCCGCCGTTACGCCGAAATAGTAAAAAAAACAGGCGAGCAGGATGACGGCGAATATGCCGAGAACGATCGTGGAGATGGTAAGTGCGCGTTTCACGAAGGCAGTATGCGCGCTTTCAAGAAAATTTTCTCATGCGCATGTGCAAAAGTTGAAAAAAAAAGCGGTCTGTGTTATAATGTAAAATCGGAGTTTGAAATGACGCTGAAAGAAATTGTTGAAAAGAGCAGGCGGATCGTATTTTTCGGCGGGGCAGGCGTCTCTACGGAGAGCGGCATCCCCGATTTCCGCAGTGCAGACGGGCTTTATCGTCAGAAATATTCCGTCCCGCCCGAGACGATGCTGAGCGCGCCCTATTTTCATGCGCATACGGAGGAATTCTTTTCGTTCTATCGCGAAAAAATGCTGCCGCTTTGGGCAAAACCCAATGCCGCGCACATAAAACTTGCCGAATGGGAGCGCGCGGGGAAACTTCTTGCAGTCGTCACGCAGAACATCGACGGGCTTCACCAGGCGGCAGGGAGCAAGCGGGTATTCGAACTGCACGGCAGCATACACAGGAATTACTGTACGTCGTGCGGGAAATTTTATCCCGCGCAGTTTATTGCCGAAAGCACGGGCGTGCCGCGCTGCGGATGCGGCGGGGTGATCAAGCCGGACGTTGTGCTGTACGGCGAACAGCTCGATCCCGATACGGTGAACGGCGCGCTTGCAGCGATCGCCGCGGCGGATACGCTCATTGTGGCGGGAACGTCGCTCACCGTCTATCCCGCGGCGGGATTTATCGATTATTTCCGCGGCGAAAATCTTATTCTCATCAATCGTGACGAGACCCCGCTCGACGCATCCTGCACCCTTGTCGTACACGGCAAGGTGGGGGAAGTGCTCGGCGCGCTCCCGTCATTTACGGAAAACTTATGAATTACGCCATCGTTACATTCGGCTGTCAGATGAATCTCCATGAATCGGAGAAGATCGCGGGGATCCTGCGCTCTGTCGGCTATGAAAAGGAAGTCGCGCCCGAGGAGGCGGACATCATCGTATTCAATACCTGCTGTATCCGCGAGAATGCCGAAAATCACGCTTTCGGCAATATCGGCGCGCTCAAAAAGCTCAAGCGGCAGAAAAAGGGACTCATTATTGCCGTGGGCGGCTGCATGGCGCAGGAGCCGGGCAAGGCGCAGGTACTCAAAGAAAAATTTCCCTTTATCGATATCATTTTCGGCACGCACAATATTTTTGAGCTTGCGTCGCTCATCGAGCGGAAAAAGAGCGAAAAGCGCGTGATCTCGCTGTATGAAGACAGGTTGGAAACGGAGGACGGCGCGCCCGCCTGCCGCACGAGTTACCCGAACGCGTGGGTGAATATCACCTACGGGTGCAACAACTTCTGCACCTATTGCATCGTACCCTATGTGCGCGGCAGGGAACGCAGCCGCAGTGCGGACGTCATCGTGGAAGAGTGCCGCGCGCTCATTGCGGAGGGGTATAAGGAGATCACGCTCCTTGGTCAGAACGTCAATTCTTATCGTGACGGAGACGTGGATTTTCCGGAGCTCTTGGATCGCGTCGCCGCCATCGAGGGGAAATTCCGCCTCAGATTCATGACCTCGCACCCCAAGGATTTTTCCGAACGGCTCGTTGCCGTCATGAAAAAACACGATAAGATCCTCAATCTGCTGCATCTTCCGGCGCAGTCGGGTTCCAGCCGCATTTTAAAGCTCATGAACAGACGGTACACGCGGGAGGAGTATCTTGCGAAAGTCGCGCTCCTGAAGCGCGAGATCCCCGAAGCGGAGATCACGACCGACCTCATCGTATCTTTCCCGACCGAAACGGAGGAGGAGTTCGGGGAGACGCTCTCCCTTGTACGGGAGGCGGATTTTTCCTCTGCGTTTACGTTTGTGTATTCGCCGCGCACGGGAACGGCTGCCGCTAAGATGGAAGGGCAGATCCCCGAAGAGGTCTCGAAGGATCGCATCACGCGGCTCGTTGCCGCCGTCAATGAAAACACCCGCCGGAAGAGTGAAAAATACGTTGGACGGGAGATCGAAGTCCTGTGCGAGGATTTCGACGAAAAGCGCGGGCTGTATCTCGGCAGAGAGCCGCTCGGCAGAATGGGGTACTTTGCAAGCGAAAACAACTGCGTGGGCGAATTCGTCCGCATGAAGGTCACGCGGGCGAACGGCGTATCGCTGTACGGGGAAAAGATATAAACGGAGGATGATATGGGGCTTTCGCCGATGATGGAACATTACCTCTCCATGAAGGAGAAGTATAAGGACTGCGTGCTTTTCTATCGTCTCGGAGATTTTTACGAGATGTTTTTTGACGACGCGGTGCGCGTTTCGAAACTCCTCGATCTCACGCTTACGGGCAGAGACTGCGGACTGAAGGAGCGCGCGCCCATGTGCGGGATTCCTTTCCATGCGGCGGACGCGTATATTGCGAAACTTGTCTCGATGGGGGAGCGCGTCGCCATCTGCGAACAGCTCACCGAGCCGACTGCGGGCAGGGGGATGGTGGAGCGCGACGTCATCCGCGTCGTTTCCGCGGGAACCGTCATCGAAGAGAATCAGCTTGACGAAAAGAAAAACAACTACATCGCCTGCGCCTATAAGGGTGAAAAGGGCTATGCGCTTGCATGGGCGGATATCACGACGGGCGAACTCAATGCCGAGGAATTTGCAGGCAGGGAGAACGTCGTCTCCGCGCTTGTCAATCTTTCCGTCGCAGAAGTCATCTGCAACGAGGCGATGCTCTTTGACGCAAAAGAGGATGTGGAGGCTTGCCGCGGCGCGCTGCCGAATTTTTCGTGCTATCTGCCGTGGGCGTTTGAAAGGGCTGCCGCGGCGAAGAGCGTGTGCGGGCAGCTCGGCGCAGCATCTCTGGATGCGCTCGGATTGGAGGATAAGGATAACGCGGTGCGCGCTGCAGGCGCGCTTTTGGAATATCTCCGCGAAACGCAGAAACACGCGCTCAGAAATATGAACCGCCTGCGCTGTCTGGATGCGGGCAGGAACATGGCGCTCGATGCGAACGCCGTCCGCAACCTCGAGATCCTCAGAAACAACGCCGAAGGCAAACGATACGGATCGCTCCTGTGGCTTCTGGATAAGACAAAAACGGGGATGGGTGCGCGAAAACTTGTTTCCATGCTCTCCTCGCCGCTCTGTGAAAAAACCGAGATCGAAAAGCGGCTCGACGCAGTGGACGAACTGTGCAAGGGGACCGTGATGCGCATGGGCATCGCCGATATGCTCGGCGGCGTAAGGGATATCGAGCGGCTCACGGGGCGCGTCTCCAACGGGAATCTGCAGCCGCGCGACTGCATCGCGCTCTCTTCGTCGCTTGCGGCCGTTCCCAATCTCAAATTTCAGCTCATCGGTTTTTCCTCTGAACTTCTCCGCGGGATCGCGGACGATCTCGTAGATACCAAGGAGATCTGCGATCTTCTCGACCGCGCCATCTCTCCGGACGCAACAACGCTCAAAGAGGGCGGGTATATCCGCCGCGGATACAGCGAACAGCTCGACGAACTCCGCGCGGTCAAGGACAACGGAAAGTCTCTCGTGCTCGAACTCGAGACGCGTGAGCGCGAACGTTCCGGGATAAGAAATCTGAAGGTGGGGTTCAACCGCGTGTTCGGTTACTACATCGAAGTGACGAACTCCTTCAAAGATAAAGTTCCTTACTCCTATGTGCCGCGTCAGACGCTTGCAAACTGCGTGCGCTATACAACGGAGGAACTGAAAGATCTCGAAGGGAAGATTCTGGGCAGTACGGACGCCGCTTCCCGCCTGGAAGAGCATCTTTTCAATGAACTTCTGGAAGTGCTTTCGCGCAATATTCCCGTATTCCAGCGCATTGCGGGGGCGATCGCGCTGCTCGATTGCCTCGTATCTTTTGCAACGGTCGCCAAAGAGAATAAATATTGCCGTCCGGAGATCGCGGAGAACGGCGCGCTCGAGATCGAAGAGGGGCGGCATCCCGTCGTCGAGGCGATCTCCAAGGAGCGTTTCGTTCCGAACGACTGCCGTCTCGATAACGGGGACGACCGTACGATGATCATTACGGGTCCGAATATGGCAGGCAAGAGCACATACCTGAGGCAGGTCGCGCTCATTGCGTTCATGGCGCACGTCGGCTGTTTCGTGCCCGCAAAGCGTGCGCGCGTGCCGCTTGTCGACCGTATCTTCACGCGCATCGGAGCAAGCGACAATCTCATCCTCGACAGAAGTACCTTTATGGTGGAGATGACGGAGGTCGCAAACATCCTCCGCAATGCGACGGAAAAGAGCTTGCTCATCCTCGATGAGGTGGGGCGCGGTACGAGCACGTTCGACGGACTTTCGATCGCGTGGTCTGTCATCGAATATCTTACCAACAACGTGCGCGCAAAGACGCTCTTTGCTACACACTATCATGAACTCACCGAACTTGAAGGCAAGCTCGAAGGCGTTAAAAACTACAAGATCAACGTGCGCGAGATCGGCGGGAGCATCGTCTTTCTGCGCAAGATCGTGCGCGGCGGAGCTTCGCGCTCCTTCGGCGTGGAGGTCGCTTCGCTTGCGGGTGTGCCGGAAGAAGTCACCTCGCGCGCAAAGGTCATCCTCAGGGAGCTGGAGCGCGGCGAAAAACGGCGCGAGAGGATGCCTGAACCCGTTGACGAGGCGCCTGAAACGGAGGCGTTCGATCTGCGGGAGGAACTCAGGGGCATTGACGTCAATTCTCTCACGCCCATGCAGGCGCTTGCCTTGTTGGCAGAGCTTAAGGAGAAAGTCTCATGAACATCAATCTGCTTTCGGCGGACGTATACAACAAGATCGCGGCGGGGGAAGTCGTCGACAGACCCTATTCCGTCGTCAAAGAGCTTGTGGAGAACGCCGTGGACGCCGGAGCTTCCGAGATCGCCGTCGAGATCGAGGGCGGCGGAAAAAAACGCATCCGCGTGACGGATAACGGCGGCGGCATCGCAAAGGACGAGCTGCCGCGCGCGTATGCCTCCCATGCGACGAGCAAACTGAAAAGCGCCGACGATCTTTTTGCGATCCGCACGCTGGGATTCCGCGGCGAGGCGATCGCCTCCATTGCCGCGGTCTCTAAAATGGATATCGTTTCGCGCCGCGCGGACGAAGACGCTTTTTCGCTTGCCTGCGAGGGCGGGGCGCTCGGCGCCGTTCGGCCCGCGGCGGGTGCGCAGGGCACGGTCGTCACGGTGGACGATCTCTTTTACAATGTGCCTGCCCGTCTGAAATTTTTAAAGTCGGACGCCCAGGAGGAGGCGGATATCGGCAGTGTGATGGCACGTTTTCTCCTGTCTCACCCCGAAATATCCTTCACATATCTTGCGAACGGGAAGATCAGATACCGCTCTTTCGGCGACGGACTGCCTGCGGCGCTTGCGGCAGTTTACGGCGCGGATATCCTCGGCAACTGTATTGAGATCGATGCGGAAAAGCACGGTATCCGGATCCACGGATTTCTGGGGAACCGCAACTTTTTCAAGCCCAACCGCACATGGCAGAGTCTGTTCGTCAACGGGCGTTACGTCGTCAACCAAACGGTGGGCGCGGCGGTCACCAACGCGTATGCCAGCTATCTCATGAAGCGGCAGTATCCTTTTTATGTGCTTTTCCTCGATGTGCCGCCCGAGATCGTGGATGTCAATGTGCATCCGAATAAAGCGGATGTCAGGTTTTCCGATAATCAGATCGTGTACGGCTGCGTCTATTCCGTCGTTTCGGCGGTTCTCGACGGCAATTCCCGTGCACTCGAATATCTCGTGAATATGCCGAAAACGGCGCCGGCGGAGCGGGAAGGGCAGATAAAAAGCGCACCGGCGCCCGTTTCTGCACCGCAGCCTTCATCGGCTGCCGCGCCGAACTCTTCGGGTTCTGTATCGCAGGCGATGAGTTACGAGCAGGCGAAGCAGGAGGTCAGATTCGACGTTACGCTCCCCAAGGGGGGAGAACCGCGCTTTTTTGAGGAGGCGCCCGTGCGCATGGAGGTGCGCGCGCCCGTATCGTCCGCCCGTTCCGGGGAGCCTTCCGCGGCTGAAGAAGACGCCTTTGCGGAAAACCAGCGGTATCTGCGCGAGCAGAGCGCAAAAATGCGCCAGGAGCGCGTGGAGCCCGATTCGCTGACATACAAGGGCGAACTCTTCCGCACATATCTGATTTACGAGGCAGGGGATGCCGCGTACTTCATTGATCAGCACGCCGCGCACGAACGCATCTTATACGATCGCCTGCGCGGCAAATGGGAAAATCGCGCCGCGCTCTCTCAGCCCATGCTTGCGCCCTTCCTTATCACCGTGAATGCGCAGGAATTTGCCTTTCTCGAAAAAAATTTCTCCCTTCTGCGGGAGATCGGGTTCGAGGTCGAGGCGTTCGGCGACGACGCGGTGAAGGTCTCTGCCGTTCCCGTTGATCTGATGGGGATGGATCTGAACGCATTTTTCTCCGAAGTTCTCTCCTCGATGGAGTCCCTGCGCGCAATACGGCTCGCAGATATCCTGAAAGATAAACTTGCTACAGCCGCGTGCAAAGCTGCGGTCAAGGGCGGGGAGGCGCTCACGGAGCAGGAGGCGCGCACACTCATCCGTGAAATGGACGGGGATCTCGGGCTCAAGTGTCCGCACGGCCGTCCCGCCGTCGTGAAAATGAAAAAGAGCGAGCTGGAAAAGCTCTTCAAACGTATCGTATGAAAAAATTGCTTGTCATCTGCGGCGCCACCGCGTCGGGCAAGACGGCGCTCGCCGTGGAGTGCGCGAAACGGCTCGGCGGCGAAGTCGTCTCGTGCGACGCGCTCCTCGTGTATCGAGGGCTGAATATCGGAACGGCGAAGCCCACAAAGGAGGAGCGGGCGGGGATCCCGCATCATCTCATCGACGTTGCGGATCCGACGGATCCGTTTACCGTGCACGATTACGAAAGACTTGCGCTTGCGGCAATCGAAGATATTTCGGCGCGCGGAAAGGTTCCCGTGATCTGCGGCGGGACGGGATTCTATCTGAACGCGGTGCTGTTCCGGAGCGGGTTCGGCAACGCGGCGGCAGATGAAGGCGTCCGGGCGAAGTATCAGGCGATCGCCGAAGAGAAAGGGAAGGACTATCTGCACGGACTTCTGCGCGAGAGAGATCCCGAGAGTGCGGCGATCCTGCATCCGAACGACGTCAAGCGGGTCGTGCGTGCGCTGGAGATCTTTGAGCTGACCGGGCGGAAGAAATCGGAACAGCGGGACGAAAAAATTGCGCGGTTTGCCTACGAGGCGTTTGCGTTCGATTTTCCGCGCGGGGAGCTGTATGCGCGTATCGACCGCCGCGTCGAAGAGATGTTTGAGGCAGGTCTCGTCGGTGAAGTGGAGGGGTTGCTTGCCGCGGGCGTGCCCGAGGATGCGCAGTGCATGCAGGGGATCGGGTATAAAGAGGTCATTGAAGGGTTGAAAAACGGGTATTTACACAGTACTATGCGTGACACAATACAAAAAAACACCAGGAATTATGCAAAACGTCAGCTTACTTTTTTCAAAAAACTGCCCAATCTGCATTGGCTTGATCCGTCTTGCGCTGCAATCGAGGAGGTAATCGAATTATATGACCGTTGAGGAACGCATTGCAGGCGCCGAGATGCGCTTGCGTGAAAAATTTGCCGCGATCGATTCGATCGCATTATACAATCAGGAAAAAGTGCTTTCTGCATTCAGAGCGGAGCGCCTTGCGCTCCGTCATTTTGCGCCGAGTACAGGCTATGGCTACGGCGACGAGGGGCGCGATGTGCTCGGCAAGGTCTATGCACGTGCGTTCGGCGCGGAGCGCGCTGTCGTCTCTCCCGCGATCCTGAGCGGAACGCATGCGCTCACCGTTGCGCTGTTCGGTCTGCTTCGCCCGGGCGACGAGGTGCTTTGCGTGAGCGGAATGCCTTACGATACGCTCCGCGGCGTGATCTGGGGAGACGGAAACGGCTCGCTGAAGGAGTTCGGCGTGTCTTTTGACGTACTGCCGCTCGATGCGAACGGAAAAGTCGATCTGACTGCGGTCAGGAATGCGCTTTTGCACAAGAGATATAAAATGGTCTATCTGCAGCGTTCACGCGGTTATGAGCTCCGCGATTCTTTTATGATCGACGAAATCGGCGCGGTGTGCGGCTGTGTGCGCGCGAGCGGGTTCGACGGCTGCATTTTTGTAGATAACTGTTACGGAGAGTTTGTGGAAGAGCGTGAGCCGACGCAGGTCGGCGCCGACATCATCGTCGGATCGCTCATCAAAAATCCAGGTGGCGGACTTGCGCCGACGGGCGGATATATCGCAGGCGGGGAAAAATACCTTCTGCAATGCGAAAACCGCCTGACCGCGCCTTCCGTGGGTGCGGAAGTCGGGTCGTACGCCTACGGCTATCAGCTCTATTACCAGGGATTTTTCCTTGCGCCGCACGTTGTGGCGCAGGCGCTCAAAGGGGCGCTCCTCATCGGGCAGTGTATGGCGGAACTCGGTTATGAGAATTATCCTTCCGTCGATCGTCTCCCTCCGGATATCACACGCGCCGTCCGTTTCGATACGGAAAAACAGCTCACCGATTTTATCCAGTCTGTGCAGGATGTTTCGCCCGTCGATTCCTTCGTAAAACTGGAGGCGTGGGATATGCCCGGGTATGACTGCAAAGTTATTATGGCGGCAGGCACTTTCAATTCGGGCGCGAGCATCGAGCTTTCTGCCGATGCGCCTATCCGTGAGCCGTATGTCGCCTATTTTCAGGGCGGGCTTACCTATGAACATTGCAAACTTGCCGTGCGGGAGATCCTGAAAAAACTTCTTCATGAATAAATTAAAAAGGGGGGCATGCCTCCCTTTTTAGTATGATATATAATGTATATAAGAATGATCAGGCAAGATATTCCGAAACTTCCGCGCTGCGGACGCGTTCGGAATTATTTTCGCGCAGCCGCTCGATTAAGGTGAGGGGCGTCTTGCGCTTTTTCAGCCGTTCCGTGAACTTTGCGGAATAGGCAAGGAAGATAAGATAGATATACGGCATGCCGAGGTTTGTTTCGAGCAGAGAATTCGTTACGAGCGTCAGGAGTTTATCGGAGAAGTTTTCAAAGCCTGCGCTGCGGATCCCGCCGAGGAGCAGCCCCGCCTCCCATCCGAATTGTACGAGAATGCCGATGGCGAGGATCCAGAGAAGATCGACGCGCAGGGTCTTATCCCGCTGGTACAGATTGTATCCGATCGCGCCCGCGTATCCGATGAAGAGGATGAGCGCCATCCAGCCGTGATAGGCGCCCGTCGTACGCTGAATGGTGATGACGTTACCCGTGCCGAACGTGGAGGCGAGCATCGGGCAGCACAACCACCAGAAGAGGATGAGGAGCGACCACTCCAAAAGATGTTTATCTTTTGAGATCCAGAGCCAGATCCATGCAAAATTTGTAAATCCATAGCTCATCGACATCCAGAGCAGCACCCAGAAAAGACTGCCTCCCGTGATCGTGCGGGCGTGAAAGACGAGGTGAAAGAGACCGTAATCGACGGCAAAATAGACGAAGCCAAACGCCACGCCGACGAGAACGGTCATATATTTTTTCTTCCAGATGAGCGCCGCGGCAGAGAGGACGAGGAAGGCAATATCCAGCCAGATATAGAGGGTATCGAACTGCCGCCTGGCAATAACGTCCATAATATCTCCCTGTCATACAAATTTATTACATTATAGAGCATGCCGCGGCGTTTGTCAACAGTCCGGGGAAAATAAAAAATAATCCTTTTTTTGTTTTGTCCTATTGACAAACGATTACGATTGTGCTATTATTATGATATCAAAATAATATCATAAATGGAGGGCAATATGGAAAAAGAGATCAATGAGCGTCCTGCACGCGAAAAGAACGGATGGGCGATGCTTGCCGTAGTCCTGTTGATGATCGTCATCGGGATCGCGATGTTTGCGGTCGGCGCAATGTATGTGAACGATATTCCCGCGTTTGCGGCGCTGATGGTGGCGGGGATCCTCGTCTTCATCGCGGCGATCGTGATGACGTGCGGATTCAAGACGCTCCAGCCCAATGAATCGTATGTCTTTACGCTGTTCGGGAAATATTACGGTTCGCTCAAACGCGACGGTTTCTTTTGGGTGAATCCGTTCTGTTCGGCGGTCAATCCTGCGCGCGCAACGATGGGCGTCAACAAGAAACTCTCGATGAAAGCAATGACGCTCAACAATGAAAAACAGAAGGTCAACGATGAAGAGGGCAACCCCATTGAGATCTCCGTCGTCGTCATCTGGCGCATCACCAATACGGCGCGCGCCGTATTTAATGTCGATAATTATATGGCGTATCTCTCTACGCAGTGCGACGCGGCGATCCGTCAAGTGGCGAGGCAGTATCCTTACGATGTTTCGACGAACGGCGACGAAAAGTCGCTCCGCGGCTCGGCGCAGGAGGTCGCAGATATTCTGAAGGGAGAAATTCAGTCCCGCGCCGATATGGCGGGCATCGAAATTTTAGAGGCGCGTATCTCGCACCTTGCCTATGCGCCCGAGATCGCGGCGGCAATGCTGCAGCGCCAGCAGGCTTCGGCGATTATAGCGGCGCGGCAGAAGATCGTCGAAGGGGCGGTCTCCATGGTCAAAATGGCGCTCGATAAACTCTCCGATGAGCAGATCGTCGAGCTTGACGACGAAAGAAAGGCGCAGATGGTGAGCAATCTCCTTGTGGTGCTCTGCGGCAATAAGGACGCACAGCCCATCGTGAACAGCGGGAGCATCTACTGATGCGCTGCGAATCGTGCGGCAGCCCAGCAACGACCGAAATTGTGTTTGCGGCAGACGGCGGCTTGGTTGCCGTGCCGAAGGTTCAGCGCAAGAAGATATTTTGTAAATATTCAAAACTGAGCGCGTATGCCTGTACCGATTGCGGCGCGGTGTTCCGCATTCGGTTGGAGGAGCCTGAAAAGTTCAAACCGTTTGTTGATTATTCGGGCAGCGCTCGGTAAATTTGTGGAGAATGAGAGAATAGATTCTGTTGTATCTGGATAAATGCCGCGTGCGGCGCCTGATCCGCTTTCAGGGATTGAGCGCCGTTCCGCTCGCTGTAGCGCTCGTGGTCTGGTTTATTTTGTATGCGGTCTATCGTAAGGGGGCAGCGCCGCTGGAGAGGCGGTTGAACGTAATGGAGCAGGAAGATGTCGTATCATAGCGCGTTGAAAGTGGAGGATGTTATGAAAGAAGAGGAGTTGGAAAAAAGAAATATAGCAAAAAAACAAATTCCGCTTCGCGTATCTCCTGCGCTGTACGCCGAACTTATGAAATGGGCGGAGGATGATTTTCGTTCGCTCAACGGACAGATCGAATATCTCCTCACGGAGTGCGTCAGGCGGCGCAAAGGGAAGGAGGAATGATCTCCGTTCTGTTTTTTGCATGTATGGAGCAGCGATCTTAAAAATTATATGGCTTTGAGATTTGAAGAATATACCAAAACAGAGGTGTTTCGCAGGGAGAGTGCGCGGCTGAAAGTAAAAAAATCGCTGCAGATCATTCTTTTTATCGGTTTCCTGCTGACTGCGGCTTTGCTGGTTGCAGGCATGCTTCTCCTGAGTGAGGAGACGCAGCCGACGCGGGACGACATCCCCGCGTACATTCTGATCGGTGCGAGCTTGGTGCTCGGCGTCGTCGTGGGTTTTTTCCGCTGGAAAACAGTCGACCGGATGGACGACGGCATCTCGCGGCGCCCTGCGTTTTCCGCGGCGCTTCTGCTCTACGCGCGTGAGCGTCTCGCCGGAGGATGGAGCGCAGAGAACGGAATTATCGCGTTCGATCTCGATTTCCCGTCGGCGGAAAAGGGAACGCCTGTCGCGTCGTTCGCCCTGGTGCGCAGGGAACGCCTTCAGGTAAACTTTTCGGAGATCGCCGAGGGGCTGGATGTGTTCGATGCGTATATGCTGGCGATCTATTCTCTGTTTTCCTGGCTGGAAGAGAGCAGCGTCTCCGCGGAGGAGATATCCTACCGCGTTCTGGAAAACGGACTTGTGCAGCGCAGGAAAAGGGGCGGGAAATTTATGCTCTATGCGGCAGGGAAGTGGACGCTCCTGGGGAAAGGCAGGAAAAGGGAATACCGAAACATCGTAAAATATGCGCGAAAAAAAGGGCTTATCGATTAAATCGTATAAAAAGAACGGGTCTTATGAAGTGAACCCCAAAGTTTGGACAAAAAAGAATTAGATTGTTTTGGAATGAGTTCGGTATCCAACCGGGCTCATTCCTTTTAGTTTGAGAGAGATTCTCTCGTTGTTCCAGTAGTGAATGTACTCTTTCAGACAGTGGACGAATTCGTCCACTGTCTGAAATTTTTCGCCGTAAAACATCTCCACCTTTAACCGTCCGAAAAAGTTCTCCATCACGCTGTTGTCCAGGCAGTTGCCTTTTCGTGACATGCTTTGCAGAATATTATGTTCTTTCAGTCGGCTTTGGAACTCCCTCATTTGGTATTGCCAGCCTTGGTCGGAATGCAAGATCGGCGTTACGCCTTGCGGCAGCTTGTCGAACAATCCTTTCAGCATTTCTCTCGTTTGCCCAAAATCAGGA
>ERZ1090880.116-NODE-116-length-48380-cov-5.523187_pt1 | contig 48380 bp, 42 predicted proteins | sample MGYA00478471_ERZ1090880 | MGnify/ENA primary metagenome ERZ1090880 (study PRJEB33644, sample SAMEA5815734) | chicken gut metagenome | biome: Chicken; feature: Gastrointestinal Tract; material: Caecum | place: Ireland | collected 2019-01-01 | study: A study of the... | reverse complement strand
GTACACTGTACACGCTGACTTTTTTGCGGTCACGCCCCATACGTTCATATCTGACAACACCATCAATTTTTGCAAAGAGGGTATCATCGGAACCACGTCCCACGTTTTCACCTGGATGAATGTGCGTACCACGCTGTTTGTAAAGAATATTTCCTGCTAAAACAAACTGTCCGTCAGCCCGTTTTGCACCAAGACGCTTCGACTCGGAATCACGGCCGTTTTTAGTCGAACCTACACCTTTTTTGTGTGCAAAAAACTGCATATCCAACTTTAACATGATCTACACCTCCGTATCAGTCAATTGCAAATTTTCGGAATAATCCTGCTGTAAGAGCGCTAAATGAAGACGCAATGCCTGCAAAAAGGGTTCAGCATCTTTACCTCCGCTCTCGGGAAGATCAATCCGCACTTCATTTTCAAAAACGCCAATCATTGCAGGTATTTTCAAAATTTCTGTAATCCCGTTTGCGACTAACTCTACTGCGCTTGTCACAGACGCACAAACTACATCATTTCCATATGAAGCATACCCTGCATGTCCGCGAACAGAAACGCCGACAAGATGATCTTCTCTAAGAAAAAACTCCACCCGGATCATCGCTTATGCGTTGATCGATTCGATTCTTACCTTAGTATAAGGCTGTCTGTGGCCAAGTTTACGAGCGGAACCCTTCTTCGGTTTATAGGTAAAAACTGTAATTTTTTTATTTTTACCGTTTTTGACAACTGTCGCCTTTACTGTTGCACCATCAACATACGGAGCGCCAAATTTCATTCCGTCTTCATTGGAAATAGCGACTACTTTGTCAAACGCAATCGTATCATTCTCATTCACGTTCAGTTTTTCTACAAAAATCTGATCGCCGGCACTGACACGATACTGTTTTCCGCCAGTTTCTATAACTGCATACATCTGATAAGGCACCTGCCTTTTCTCTAATCTCGCTGTTTACGGGGCGAAGCTATTCTTCGTCTTTAATCCCTACACAAGCGGCCTTATTATTTTATCATAAAGGACGTGCTGTGTCAAATGTTTTTTCGCTTCTAATCCGGCATATATTCTCGCTTTAAAATAGCGAACGCCGCGTCGCTGTCCGCACTTGTCACAACAATGGAAATATCGACTTCTGAAGTCGTGATCAACAAAATATCAATTCCTGCCTTGTTTAAAAGAGCAAAAGCACCCGCCGCCACTCCAACTTTGCTGGGCATCTCTTCTCCATAAAGTGCAATTTTAACATTTCCGGTGGAAACCATCGGCCGAATTCCCGTATTCATCTCATTTAGCACCGCCAGAACCTGTGGAACATGCTCGTCAGCCACAGTGAAGGACAGTGTGTTGACGGATCCCTTCGGCGCAGTTTGCGATATCATGTCTACATTAATTCCTGCTTTTGCCACACGCAAAAACAGCTCGCTTAAAAAATGGATGGTCGCCGGCGCTTTCTCAAAGGAGAGCACTGCAACATTTTCTGTAAAATAAACTTCATGAATCACTTTCATAGAGCGTCTCCTTTCTTTTAGTCAACGGTAAGATGTCAAAAATTCTTCATCGATTACGGAAGATACTGTCTGATTGATATAATCCAGATCAAATGTCGATACGTGCTGATGGACGCCATGTTTTGCTGCCAATTCATCTGTATATGCATCAAGCGGATAAATTGTCACATTGGCTTTTCCTCTCTCATAGTGTGTAACCGTTGGGATAAAACGGGCAGAGGTAATGGATACCGTATTGTTTTCATATTCTTTTGTAACTGTTACGTCCAAGCCACCGCCGATCATGGTAGCCCCTGTCTCCTGCGTGGAAATAAAATTTCCAAGAGAGTAAGCGCAAAGTGCGCGTGTTCCATCCGAACGGGTGATCCATTCTATCGGCTGTATCACGTGCGGATGATGCCCCAATATAATATCTGCACCCCAGTCTGCAAGCTTTTGTGCGTACTCATATTGATATTCGGTCGGCTTGTGCGTATATTCCACTCCCCAGTGTACATTTACTACTACTATGTCACTGATAGCTTTTGCTTTTTCAATTTGCGCTTTTACACGCTCTTCATCTTGTGTACGAAGTACAACCAAATCCGTATTATCCGGCAAAGAAAGGCCGTTTGTCAATTCTGTCATACCAAGAAAGGCAAAAGTAATCCCGTTTTTTTCCATCGTCCGAATATTATCAAAATCCTCTTCGTTTTGATAAGCCCCTGTTGTCAAAACGGAAGGGATACTATCCCACAAATCAAGGGTAGATTTCAGGCCTGAAGCCCCTTGGTCCAAAACGTGATTGTTCGCAAGATTGGCAACGTCAAAGCCAACATCCGCAAGGCATCCTGCAAGCTCTTGTGGCGTGTTGAAAAGAGGATATCCGGACGGTTCCTTATCTTTTGCCATAACGGTCTCTTGGTTAATCGAAGCAATATCTGCAAGCTGAACGACATCTTTAATATTTTCATAAGCATAAGAAAAATCATATCCGCCGTCTGTTGCGCGCGCTTTTGCCTGCCTAAAAATCGAAACATGGATCAAATCATCCCCAAAACCGATCAATCTTGTTGAGGTTGGTTCCGGAATGGTTTCAGAAGATTCCTCAGAAGATTCGATTGAGGTGTTGGATATTTCACCGGGCCCCGCTGGGACTGTTGAGCAGCCAAACGAAGTACAGGTAAACCAAACCAGCGCAGCTATTGCCAAAACAAGCAAAATTGCTATCAAAACAGGAACTGGCTTTAGTCTTTTTTTACGTGTCCGTGTCACTTTCATCACTCGTTACTCCCCTTTTGCCCGGCCAAAAGATCCGCCATATCATATAACCCGGCAGTTTTCCCGCTTAAAAATGCAGCTGCATTGACCGCACCGACCGCAAAAACTTCTTTGGATGTAATGGTGTGCTTAAGGGACAGCTGTTCATCCCGTCCGGCAAAAAGAACCTCGTGTTCTCCGACAATGGAACCCGCCCGTATTGAATGCATCCCAATTTCGTTTTTGGGACGCTTCATCCGGCGGGAATGGCGGTCATATTCAAAGATATACCGGTCATCACACGCTTTATTGATCGCTTCTGCCAGCATAATGGCCGTACCGGATGGAGCGTCGACTTTTTGATTGTGGTGCTTTTCAATGATTTCGATATCAAATTGATCACCGAGTACCTTTGCAGCCTGTTGGCTTAATGCCGTTAATAAATTTACACCCAAAGACATATTAAAGGTAAAAAAGACCGCTGTCTGTTTTGCCGCAGCTTTAATCGCCTCGGTCTGCTCCGGCGTATACCCCGTTGTTGCAGCAACCAAAGGCGTGCCTGTCTGTGCTGCATAAGCAAGCAGGCTTTCGAGTAAAGCCGGATTTGAAAAATCGATAATGACATCTGCTTCTTGATCGCAAGAGGAGAAATCAGAAAAAATCGGAAAATCGCTGTACTTTTCTGTATTTAAATCAATCCCTGCGACAATTTTCATGTTATCGCGTTCTGCAACACAGGACGCGATAACATGTCCCATCTTGCCGTTTGCTCCACAAAGTAATATCCGGATCACCTTAAAACATCCTTTTCTTTGATTAGATTCCATTATCCGAACCCTCTCGAATAATGCTTTCCTTCCGTTTTGACAAACTACATCATGATCGAGTTTATTCTAACACAAATCTGCACACAGTTCAAACAAAATGTAAAACTGTGTGCAGATTTTCTCCTCATATTATACGGGCAGCCCAACCGCCGTCATAGAAGCTGCAAGTTTTTCTATTTGTGACGGTTCCATCTTAACCAGCGGCGAACGGCATGTTCCCACATCAATTCCCATTAAGTTCATCGCTTCCTTTACTGGGATCGGGTTGACGTCCATAAACAAATGGTTGATAAAATCTAAAAGCTGAAGCTGAAGTGCTGCGGACTCTGCGGTCCTGCCTTCAAGATAAAGTGCACAAATATCATGCGTTTCTTTTGGCATGACATTGGACAGCACCGAAATGACGCCTTTGCCGCCAAGTGAGAGGATTGGGACAATTTGGTCGTCATTTCCAGAATAGATTTCAAGCGCTTCACCGCATACTGCCTTCACTTGCGCAACCTGTGAAATGTTTCCACTGGCCTCTTTTGCTGCAACAATGTTTTGATGTTCCGATAAAATACGATATGTTTCCGGTTTTATGTTTACGCCGGTCCGGCTTGGCACGTTATAAAGGATAATGGGTAAATCCGTTGCATCTGCTATCCTTGTAAAATGTGTGATTAATCCGCGTTGGGAAGTCTTGTTATAATAAGGTGTGACGTGTAACAATGCGTCAGCACCAAGGTTTTTGGCTTCCTTTGAAAGCTCCTCGGCATATTTGGTATCATTGCTGCCAGCTCCTGCAATCACAGGAACGCGGCCTGCTGTCCGCTTAACTGCAAAAGCGATGCAATCTACATGCTCCTGATCCGTCATACATGCCGATTCGCCAGTCGTACCGCAAACAACAATAGCATCCGTGTGGTTTGCAATCTGCCAATCGATCAATTCCCCAAGTTTATCATAATTAATGGAGCCATCTGGAAACATCGGCGTCACAATCGCTACGCCTGCACCGGTAAATATGTGCTTCTTCACACTCTTTTCCTCCTTATGTCCGCTACAAGATCATCCGGAATCCTCATTTTCCGTCTTTTCCGTATCATATCGGAGCGACTTTTAAGAAAACCGGGCACATGCGAAAGATACGTCGGCAGGATATCCTCCATGCCGCCTTTTCCCTTCTTTATGTATTCTATGCTTAAAAATATAAAATGCTCAATCCAGATAACCTTTTGCAGCTAAAAGCTCTGCCATTAATACTGCACCGCCGGCAGCACCTCGAACCGTATTATGCGAAAGACAGACAAATTTGTAGTCGTACTGGCTGTCTTCACGCAGCCGTCCGATATGTACGGCCATTCCATTTTCCGTATCGCGGTCAAGCTTTGTCTGTGGACGGTTCTCTTCTTCGTAATAATGGAGAAATTGCTTAGGCGCGCTCGGGAGTGACAAAATTTGCGGCTCTCCTTTAAATTGAGCCCATGCTTCTTTAATCTGCGCAATCGTCGGCTTTTTCTCAAAAGAAACGAAAACCGCCGCCATATGGCCATCGCTTACCGGGACACGCAGACACTGTGTTGTAATAGCCGGCCCATCCGCACAAACGATAGCACCGTTTTCTACTTTCCCCCAAATTTTAAGCGGCTCCTTCTCACTTTTTTCTTCTTCTCCGCCAATATACGGGATAACGTTATCCACTATTTCAGGAAACGTCTCAAATGTTTTTCCTGCGCCGGAAATAGCCTGATACGTACAGGCAAGAACAGCCTTTATCCCAAAGGCTTCCTTTAATGGATGCAAAGCGGGCACATAGCTTTGCAGCGAACAATTTGATTTAACCGCGATAAAACCGCGTTTCGTACCAAGCCGTTTTCTCTGCGCCTCAATAACATCCGCATGCTCTGCATTGATTTCTGGGATAATCATGGGGACATCCTCTGTAAAACGGTTAGCGGAATTATTGGAAATAACAGGGCATTCCGCCTTTGCATATGCCTCTTCCAGCTTTTTGATCTCTTCCTTCTTCATGTCGACTGCGCAAAACACAAAATCGACTGCTGAAGCAATTTCTTTAATATCTGTAGAAGCATCCCGTACAATAAGTCCCTTCATCGAAGCGGGTATCGGCTTTTTCATAGCCCACCGCTTCCCAACAGCTTCCTCATACGTTTTACCCGCGCTGCGGGAAGAGGCAGCAAGCACTTTTACATGAAACCACGGATGGTTTTCAAGCAAAATTGCAAAGCGCTGACCCACCATCCCGGTTGCTCCAATAATACCAACATTAAACTCTCTCATGATGGACACTCTCCTTTAAATTATGTGCCGTTTTCCGTAAACAGCACGGGAATGAAAAAAACCGGTTGAAAACCGGCCCGTCGTATACTATAATAGAAAACGTTGACTATAAACATCTCAAAAGAAATAGCCGATAGCTCTCCATCATACGTATGATGACAATCCAGCAGCTGTTCGCATGCAGGATCAGGTATCCGGCGCCGCCCTTTTACCTTCGGCGGCTCCCCCTTTTTCCACATCGTAAACGGTTTGGCTAACCTGAAATATGGATACTGATGGAAGCCGCAGCCTCTATCCGATTATTCACTGCACAAAGCTTATGTATTGGCTATATCATAGCACCGCAGGCTTTCCTTGTCAATATGACGAAACTGCTGAAACCGCCGGTTGAATCCGGCTTTTTTCTGCGCATAAAATACATATGTGCGCATATCAAAGACAACTTAATGAATATTCTATTTCGAAAGGGAAAGTGGCCTTTTGATGAAAACGAGTGATTTCTTTTACGATCTGCCGCAGGAGCTGATCGCACAAACGCCAGCCGAACCCCGTGACAGTTCAAGGCTCTTGGTTTTAAACCGCAAAACTGGTGAAATTCAGCACCGCTGCTTTTCAAATATCCTCGACTATTTAAATCCCGGCGATCTGCTGGTCGTGAACAATTCCCGGGTTATTCCGGCAAGGCTCTTTGGAAAACGCACCGATACAGGCGGTGACGTAGAACTTCTCCTTTTATCCCAGCATAAAACGAATGTATGGGAAACGCTTGTAAAACCAGGAAAGCGCGCAAAAGAAGGGGCCGAAATCTCCTTTGGCAACGGGATTTTGACTGGCAGAATAACTGCTGTCAAAGAAGACGGCAACCGCATTATCACATTCGATTGCCAAGAGAATATCTATGCTTTGCTTGACAAAATCGGACAGATGCCGCTGCCTCCTTATATAACGGAAAAATTGCAGGACAAAGAACGATATCAGACCGTTTACAGTAAGGATTTAGGATCGGCTGCCGCCCCCACGGCCGGCTTGCATTTTACTCCAGAACTCCTGTCACGTGTGCAAGAAAAAGGGATCGGCATTGCAGAAATTACATTGCATGTAGGACTTGGGACTTTCCGTCCTGTAAAAGTAGATGACGTTACCCAACATCATATGCATACTGAATGGTACCATATCCCAAAAGAGGCCGCCGACAAAATCAATCATACCAAACAGCTGGGAGGGCGCATTATCTGTGTCGGGACAACGAGCTGCCGTACGTTGGAAAGCGCCGCACAAAAGGGCCCTTTGCAAGAAACAAGCGGGGATACCGATATTTTTATTTATCCCGGCTATAAATTTCATATTATGGATGGATTGATCACAAACTTCCACCTCCCAGAAAGCACGCTTATTATGCTGGTTTCTGCTTTCTGCGGATACGAAAATACCATGCATGCATACCATGTTGCCGTAAAAGAGCGTTATCGCTTTTTTAGCTTCGGCGATGCAATGCTCATCTTATAAAAAATCGCTACATAACAATATGTCCCCAGAATAGGAGTTTTCCATGTATAAATTGATTAAAACAGAAGGAAATGCCCGCCGGGCTGCATTCCATACCGTCCACGGCGTGATACAAACTCCCGCTTTTATGAATGTGGGAACCGCAGCTGCCATTAAAGGCGGTGTTTCTTCCTTCGATTTATCCGATTTAAAATGTCAGGTAGAGCTGTGTAACACCTATCACCTCCACGTTCGCCCTGGCGACGAATTGATCTACCGGCTTGGCGGGCTACACCGCTTTATGGGCTGGAGCGGCCCAATTCTTACAGACAGTGGCGGTTTTCAGGTATTCTCACTTTCTTCCTTACGTAAGATTAAAGAAGAGGGAGTACATTTTCATTCACATGTCGACGGGAAAAAGCTGTTTATCTCACCGGAAGTCAGCATGCAAATCCAATCGCATCTTGGTTCAACTATTGCTATGGCCTTTGATGAATGCGTAGAAAACCCTGCCCCTTATGAATATGCCAAAGCAAGTTGTGAGCGTACAACGCGTTGGCTCGCACGCTGTAAAGAAGAAATCCACCGTCTAAACAGCCTTCCAGAAACCATTAACCGGAACCAGCTTCTCTTTGGAATCAATCAAGGCTGTACTTTCGACGACCTGCGTATCAAACATATGCAGGATATCGCGGCGCTTGATCTCGATGGATATGCTATCGGCGGTTTAGCGGTCGGCGAACCTAAAGAAGTGATGTATCATATCATCGAGGTTGTTGAACCGTATATGCCAAAAGATAAAATCCGTTATTTAATGGGAGTGGGAACTCCTTCCAATATTATTGAAGCTGTTGCGCGCGGGGTGGATCTTTTCGATTGTGTTATGCCGAGCCGAAACGCACGTCACGGCCATTTGAATACATGGGATGGGATCATCAACCTAAACAACGCCAAATATGCTGAAGACGACCGGCCGATTGATGAAGCCTGTGACTGCCCGACCTGCAAACGCCACTCCCGCGCGTATATCCGCCATCTTTTAAAGGCAAACGAAATGCTTGGCATGCGTTTGGCTGTCATGCACAACCTTTATTTTTATAATACGCTAATGGAGCGGATCCGTGAAGCTCTTGACAAAGGGAATTTTGCCGCATTTAAAAATCAATATGCTGATCTGCTGGATCGTCGTATTTAATATAGAAATGCAAAAAAGAGAGGATATCGTTTTATGAGCATTATTGAAATACTTTTGGTTGGCATCGGTTTGTCTATGGATGCCTGCGCTGTTTCTATGACAAACGGTATGTGCTATAAGCCAAAATTCAGGCAGACACTTTTTATTGCCCTTTCCTTCGGCGTATTTCAGGCTCTGATGCCATTGATCGGCTACTTTGCCGGTTCACTTTTTACATCGCAGATATCTGCTTTTGATCATTGGATTGCTTTGATCCTGCTTGGATTCATCGGTGGAAAAATGATCTGGGACGGGTTCTATCACGATGAATCATGTCCTGTCAAACCATTTGGTGCAGGGCTTTTGCTTATGCAAGCTATCGCCACAAGTATTGACGCTTTAGCGGTTGGCGTAAGCTTTGCCGCCGTTTCGGCAAATATTTATTTGGCGGTTTCCCTAATTGGTGTAACAACGTTTGTCCTTAGCATCGCCGCAGTAAAAGTCGGAGAATGGATTGGCGATAAGCTGAATGCGAAAGCTGAAATTTTTGGCGGGACTATTCTTGTCTTAATCGGGTTAAAAATTTTTATTGAACATATGTGGCTAAGCTAAGAATGAACCGGACCAGATTGTGCGGACAGCACAAAAAAGTCCCTATTGCAGGAAAATTCGTTTCAGCGGGAGTGGCGCAGCGTCAGCGGCGCTACTCCCGTTTTGTACTGGATGCGCTTGCAGCTGTAAAAAGTACCGGTCAATCGTCTCTTTTACCTCGCCGAAAGAAGCCGGTTTGTGCCGGTAGATACATTCTGTTTTGGGCCGGAGAAAAATTTACCGTGCTGTAGTGAAACATTCTTTTTCAAAACATGACAACCCCCTGCTGTAGTACTTACATTTTCCTACATCAGGGGGTTTTGTCTATTGCCTACTTTTTTGCTACAGTTCGTATACGGCTCTTTTGGGACAGCCTCTTATTTTAAACCTGTATTCCAGAACCATATCGCATGAAAACACGTTTTACCTGTCTTCTGCTTCTTAAATTATGAAAATTGCGTGCCAGAAAGGGAAACCATTCCTGTATTCGAGTTGTAAACCAATCCGCTGGTATCCTGCCGTACCACAAAGGCGTCCAGCTGCCTGAACATCGGCAAAAATACCCCGCTATTTAAAATCTGTGCTTCTGCACTGCGGCAATCGGCAAGTGCAGAAGCCGCTGTTTGGGCTACAGAGGCCGAATAAAACAAATCATCGACACGGCTGTCAGAATATCCGCATAAGTTTTCTGAAGAACCGGTTATAAACGGCTCCAGATATGAAAGCACATCATTGTCCGCAGCTTCAAAACACACGGCGGCAATATCATAATCTCCCGACGCCATTCTTGACTGATATTCGGAAGCATCAACTGTTTCGATGCTGATATAAATCCCCAAATCTCTTTGCAAGAGCTGCGAAACCTGCAAAAAGTACGTTGTAACATCCTGCCCGGCATCCCCGTTAACAAGCAAGGCTACGCCGTCTAACGTTGTCTGCCCAACCTCTAAAAGGCCGCTCTCATAAGAGGCAATACCAGCCTGAACGTCCGCCGCAATACCTGTCGTCGACTGAGAAGAGGCGGTCAAAGCCCCAAATATGGAGGCGCTATCAGGAAAAAGCGTATCTGCCACCTCTAAATAAGATGGAAGCATCGGTTCATATACGCTGCGGTCAAAGCATTGCGCAATTCCCCGGCGGATATTTGTGTTTGACAGTACTTCATCTTGTGTATTAATCAAAAGCCCCCATGTTCCGCTTTCTATCCATGTCACACGGTAATCCTTTTCAGACAGTGCAGAGGCCGCTTCCCCTGAAAGCAGCATGGCGTCTACCGTCCCGTCGGAAAGGCGGGTTATATCCGTCCTGTCCGTTTCCGAAGTTGTAATGCGAAAACGGATTTGATCAGCCAAAACATTCCCCGCATCATAATACGAGCTGTTCTTTACAAGACGGATCTGGCTTGAGGTGTCCCATGATGAGATACGGTACGCGCCATTTGAAAGAATTGTATCCTCGTTCAGGCCGTAGCGCCCGCGTGCTTCTTCGAAAAAAGCTTCATTGCAAGGCATAGCATATGTGGAAGCCAATAAATACAAAAACGAATCGTTCGCAGACGTCAGCTGAAAAACCACAGTACGTTCGTCCTGTGCCCAAACGCCAAGCTCCTCCTCCGATAATGTACCGTTGTTTACTTCCTCCGCATTTTGGATGCAGAAAAAACGCGATGCGCCGGGGGACTGGGTATCGGGACGCAATAGCCGCCGGAAAGCGAAAACGAAATCCTGTGCCGTTACCGGCATGCTTTGCTCATTTTTGTCTTCGTCCAAATAAAACCACATCGCGTCGTCGCGTATTGTAATGGTATATGTCGTCCCATCTTGAGAAACGGTAGTATCCGCGGCCAGCGCTTTTTGCGCTTCCCCCTGCTCATCGATGCGGTAAAGCCCCTGCATAATGTGATTAAGCAAAATGATCGCGTCTTGTGTAACCGCACTTTGCGGATCAATGTTTGCCGGGCTTGCTGAAAGATCATACGCAACGGTTACTGTCTTTTCATTAGAGCCGCAAGCCGTGCAGGTACAAAACACTATAGCAGCGCAGAGCAGCAGTGCGATCCGTTTCACCGACAAACCCCCCCTTTTTTCCGACCTTTTGTCTTTATGATACCATTTGGACAATCCAGTATCAATGAATATTTCGTAAAAGTTCTCAATATGCATGCGAAGTCATGGAATCCGGCAAAAAAATCGCCCGCCGATCAGCAGACGATTTTTCATGCATGGCGCGGCTCTCTCTTTCAACATCAGCCGCTTTCCCGTTTTATATCAGCCGTTTTCCCCTCGCCGCGCTATTGCGCCACAAAAATCGTAATACTTGAAACTGCAGAGCGGTCTATGACACTTCCGATTTCGTGATCCAGCTCAATAATTGTACCGCTTTCATAATCAGGATTGGAAACCTGCTTGACAACTACGCTGAGACCGGCCTCTTCCAGATAAGCGCGATATGCCGAAACTGAAATGGGATTGCCGTTGTTGTCTTCAATCGGAGGAAGCGTCACAAAACGCGCCCCCTTGCTGACTATCAGCGTAATCTGTGTTCCCTGCGGAACGGTTTCTCCTTCTTCGACATCCTGTTCAATGACAACGCCAACATCCGTCGTATCATCAAATTCTTCTTTTTTTACAAACGTAAAAACAGAGCTATAAACAGATGATCCTACAATATCATCATAAAATTTCCCGACAAAATTATCCACCGTAACGCCCGCTACCCGGCTGGACTCAGATGAGGTGCGGGAGGATTCTTCTGTGCTTTCCGATACTGCCTCTGATCCGGACACCGATTCTTCTATAGAAGTCTCTGAAGAACCGCTTCCGCTTTGCGAAAGCCCCGGACGGTTCCCTCCCAAAACAATAGTATATGCAGCAAAAAATAAAATTAACATAATAGGGAGCGACACGATCAATACGATCAGCCAGACCGGAAGATTGTTGTACCAATGGCCGTTTTTCTTCGCATCTTGGGTGTGGCCGGACTTCTTATCCTTCGGCTTTTCTTCCGCCTCCACTACCCGAACCGGCGCTTCAGGGGCACGATACAGTTCATCTGACAACTGACGAACCGAACGGATACGTTGTGCACATCCGATTGCAAGGCTCTTCATAATCGTATCAGATACCTCAGCCGGGACAGTTGTATTCAACTCAGCCGGTGAAGGCACAGCATCTCCCGGCGTCCGCAAATCGGCACGCATCATCGTTTTGCCGGTTAGCGTTCGGTATAAAACAGCGCCCAGCGCATACACGTCCGTCCATTCCCCATGTCCGGTGCATTTTTCGTACTGTTCCGGCGCGGCATATCCGGAAAACAGCTCTGCCTTAACCTCAGAATTAATCGCGCGCGCTGCCGCCGTACAGATACCTTTCAAGCGCAGCGATCCATCGCCGGTTACCAAAATAGTATCCGGGCTGATACCGCGATGGACAATCCCGCGGGCGTTTAGCAACGCCACCGTGTCAAAAAGCGGCCGGAACAACAGACGTGCTTTTTGCCAAGAAAGAGGCCGTGTCTGGTCTTTTAAGTAGGCAGTAAACGTTACACACGCAACGTCCTCATATACAGTGTAAATCGTAGCATTATCCGTAAAAATATCAACGGCCCGCAGCAGACAGCTTTCCTGTGTCCGCAAAGCAATCAGCTGGCGTGAAAGCTCAACAAAGTCAGTCATCAGCGCTTTATATTGAATTTCGCTTCCCGCATTCACCGTGATGGTTTTGCCGTTTGAATCACGGTGTGAAAGCGTGCCAGGGAAAAATTCACGCAAACGGACCCGCCTTTGTACCGCCTCATCATACGCAAGATAGCTTACACCTTCCCCGTTGCGGTCCAGAGCTGCACCAATCAGATAGCGCTGCGCCACCATTGTCCCCGGCAAAAGGAGCGTTTCTTTGATAAGAGAGGGGTCACTGTTGCTTTTGCCGCAGTATGGACAGTGGTCACCGTCAATCGGTTTCATACAATGAAAGCATCTGTTTTCCATACGCTAAGCCTCCCACATGCAATCCGCGGAAATTGCGGTGCTTTTCTCTTAATATCGTAACAGTTGTACGGCGGTTTGTCAATCCAAAGTGATCGGGACAAGCAGACGCCTCTGTTCGCACACCGGAAGGCTCAGCCGTTTACATCCAGCCAAATCAAAAGAAATGGTTATAAAATCATCTTTCACATATAAAACTGTCCCGTCACCGAAAGAAGCATGCCGCACCCGTGTCTGGGGTTTTAAAGTTTCTATTCTTTTTCTACTCCTCTCCGGCTTATCTGTTCTCCTGTCCGTAAACTGTCGGATGAATGGGCTAGGCTCGACCTCCTCCCCGTTGAGCCGGTTCCCTTCAAATAAGACAAGCCGGCGCTTGGCGCGGGTTGCGGCTACATAAAAAAGCCTGACCTCATTTTCATAAGCGGAAACGTCTCCTTCACTGCGCTGTCTTTTTGCATCACAAGAGGGCAAAACATCGTCGTAGAGATCCAAAAGGTAGACCGTATCAAATTCCATCCCTTTACTTGAGTGGATAGTCGACAATATGACCGGCTCCTCTTCCCCTCCTCCTCTGCGTACAGCCTCTGAAAGAACGGAAAGCCGTGTATTGAGATCAATAGGGTGTTTCAATCCGGATGCAATCAAGGAAAGCGCTGAAAGTTTCTGATATGCGCTGATCTTGGTATATCCGTTCATGCGCCGTTCTATGAAACGATCATATCCAAGCTCTTTTCGGATGATGTCTATCACGTTGGCAGGACGCATGGAAAGCAGCTTACGAAAGATATCCCGGCTTTTTAGCAGCCAATTGCGCCGATATTCTGGAAGAGAAGAAAACGAGGCTGCGCAATCAAAAACAGAAGGATATTCTGCGATATGTTCTTTGGTATAGAGAAAAATCAACCGGGAACAGCCAAGCTTATAATAAAGGCGCGAAAACGCTTCAATATCGCAGGGGTCAGCAGCAAGCCGCAGATAGGCGCGGACATCTTCCACTGTATCGGAGTTAAAAAACGGCATCTCCTGTTCGCGGCAGGTATATGCAATCTTTTCCCGTAAGAGCAGGTCGATCAGCGGTACAGCTGATTCATTATTCCGATACAGTACCGCCTGCTTTCCCTTTCCCATTCCTTCTTTGAGACGCGCTGCAATCCGGCCGTACTGTCCGCAGCAATCTGCAAGGCGCACAATTTCCACCGCACCTTTTGCATTGCGGTCTGTGCCGCAATACATGTGCTTTTCATACCGCATCTGGTTTTGTGCAATAAAACGGTCTGCCAGCACCACGATCTCTTTCTCTGAGCGGTAATTGGCCTCCATTTTGAAAACTGCCGCATCATGATACAATTCAGAAAAACGCAGGAGTTCCTCCGGGCTTGCGCCGCGAAAGGAATAAATACTTTGATCTTCATCCCCTACCATAAACAGCATAGCGCCTTTTTGCACAAGCAAGGCAATAATTCGGTGCTGTAAAAGGGAAGTATCCTGCGCCTCATCCACGCATACTGCGTCGTATTGATCCTGAACCCGATTCAAAATATCCGGACAGCGCCGAAAAATGTCCCAACACAAAACCAGCATGTCGTCAAAATCCATAAACCGGCCTTCCTTGCATGCCGCGGCATACGTCTGATAAATATCCTCAAACGCTTCAATCCCGCTCTCTGATTGTTGCGGTGAAAGCATACGGTTCTTGATTCGCCCAATCTCCTGTTCAATCTCTTCAAGCTGATCCTCCGCCGGATATCTTCCCGTCGCTTTTCGTACCGCATCACGTAAAATACGGTATTTTACAGCCGCATTTTCACCGGCAAGAAGTGTTGGCAGCCTGCGCCGATATTGTTTTGCATACAAATGCAAAACCCGGTAGCAAAAGCTATGGATCGTGGAAAAACGCACCTGTGGAAACGCAGAAAACAGCGCCGTATAACGGCGCTGCATGTCCGCAGCAGTCTCTCTGCTGAAAGTAAGCGTCAAAATCCGTGCAGGGCTTATGTGCAAAACAGAAAGGCAATATGCGATACGGGCTGTCAGTACCGTTGTTTTACCGGAGCCCGGGACAGCTAAAAGAAGTGTGCTTCGCGCTTGTGTGGATATCGCTTTTTTCTGCTGGTCATTTAAAACAATACCATGTACATCCGAAAGATAGGAAAACAAGCCGCTCACTTCTTTTTACGCACCACCGACAGCGGAAGGAAGGCCCGGTCACTTTCGATAGACAGCGCCATTTCCGGATGGCAGGCTGCCCCAATCGCCTGCCCTGCTTGATCCTGCATTCCGCGCACTACAAGTAAAACAGGTTCCTTTCCCGGCTCTAATATCTCTACCTGATCGCCTTCGCAAAATTTATTTTTTTGTGTCAGATAAAGCCTTCCATCCTGATAGGCCCCAGTTACCGCAACAATATCGTATTCCCTGATATAGCCGCCATTTTCATAATATTGGGTCGGCGTATCAAAATAAAAGCCTGTGCTATACTGCCGGTGGCTCACTTTTTCTACCTCGCCGCGCAGCCACGGCCGAAGCTTGAAGCCGGCAGGATTTTGTAAATAGTCGTCCACCGCAATGCGGTAAGCATTTGTGATTACAGCTACATAATAAGAAGATTTCGCACGCCCTTCAATTTTTAAGCTATCAACACCCGCTTCTGCCAATTTATCGATGTACTCAAGCATACACAGATCCTTTGCATTTAAAATGTAACTGCCTTTCTCATCCTCAAACACCGGAAAATAAAGTCCCGGCCGTTTTTCCTCCATCAGATAGTAGCCCCAGCGGCAGGGCTGCGCACATTCTCCTCGATTTGCATCGCGTCCTGTCAGATAGTTTGACAGGACACATCGTCCGGAAAAAGACATACACATTGCACCATGCACAAACACCTCAATCTCAAGGTCCGATGGTGTCTTCCTGCGGATTTCCGCAATTTCCGCAAGGGAGAGTTCCCGTGCCAAAACAACGCGTTTTGCTCCAAGCTCATAGAGCATGCAGGCTGTTTCATAGTTCACAATGCCGTTTTGCGTGGAAATATGGATTTCAAGCTCTGGTGTTGTGCGCTTTACTACAGCGAGCGTACCGATATCCGATACAATTACCGCATCTACCCCTGCATCGCGCACTAACTCTAAATAGCGGGGCAGCTGTTCTATCTCTGCATTGTGCGGCAGGATATTGACAGTCAGATAAACGCGCGTACTGTGTGCGTGGCAAAATTTGACTGCCTCTTTGAGCTCCTGCTCACTGAAATTCGCTTGAGACGCGCGCATCCCAAATTGCTTGCCCGCAAGATACACCGCATCCGCCCCATACTGCACTGCAGTGCGCAGCCGTTCAAAATCCCCGGCCGGCGACAGCACTTCGAGCTGCCTTTCTTTGCTCATGCCCTACCTCCCATTTTAGTTGCATTTCCTGTTTACAGACACAGCACATCGCTTTTTTAAGCAATGTGCTGTGCCGCTTTCCATTTGTAATTTCCAATATCAGACAAGACCGGCTTTCTGTAAGTTAATCTGATGTTCAGCATACGTTTCAGCATAGTAAAACTGGCCGGTTGTCAGATCGCTGCAGAAGAAATAGTAATCTGTATCATCCGGATTTAAGACCGCTTCAATAGCGGCTTCACCCGGATTGCAGATAGCTCCCGGCGGCAATCCACCGCTCTGGTAGGTGTCATAGGCGTCCAGAATCTCTTGATTCACCGCCGTCCCCATTTGCTCTTTCAATTCCCGCGCATAAACCCGCGTCGGGTCAGCCTGCAATAACGGATATGTCCCGGGGTTGTTCAGACGATTATGGTAAACGGAAGCTACTTTTTTCATCTCCGTTGTTTTGCCTGCTTCCTGCTGCACAATAGAAGCCAGCCGAATCGTATCCTCTTCCGACATCCCCATTTCCTGCATTTTTACTTGATATTCTTCCATTTTGTCTTCATAATTGTCCAACATTTTTTTAATCACATTAGCCGGACTATCGTTTTTATAGAAATAATACGTATCAGGGAAAAGGAACCCTTCCAACCGATGATATTTCAAAGGGTCATCTGTCAGTTTTTCTTCAAATGCATATCCAAAACTTGCGGTATTATCTGCGGCGTCGATGAAATCCTGTGCGCTGCACACACCGTTTTCTTCAAGCCTTTTCGCCATTTGATATAGCGTAAATCCCTCTGGAAAAGTGACAGAGACCTCTTCTCTGGATGCACCATATTTAAACAGTTCTGAAATAATATCACTGTACGACATATTGGAATTCAGCGTGTACGTTCCATAATGGAAAGAACCTTCCGGGCTATTCAGCTTATAATAAACGCGGAATAAAAAAGATGAATTGATCACGCCTTTTTCTTCCAAAAGCGCCGCTACATCGGTAACGGTTGCATCCTGCGGTACCTCAAACGCAATGACCCGATCCGCCTTTCCAAAACCGAAGGCGTCTTGTGCCCCAAAGATAATAAACATAGAAAGGAGCGCAGAGATTCCTACAATAATAATCCCGATCATTACACGGGCAAACGCTGATTTCCTGCGTTTGCTCCGGATTTTCCCTGCATCCTCATGCAGCGTATAATCCGGGATTTCTTCCAGCTGCTTTCCAAGATCGAGCTGAAAACCCTTGATCCGGCGTCCTGCAATTGTATTATCCTCATCTGCCGTTTCATCTTCTTTTTCCATATGATCCGGCTGGGTGTCTCCGCTATCCGGCTGTCCATCTTCCAGCGTCTCCGGCGCATGGGCATCAAAAGACGGTTCTTTGGAATCAGACGATACATCCGTCTCCGGCGGATGCTCTGCCTCCTCTTCTGGCAAACGCTTTTCTTCATCAGCCATTTTCATGGTCCTCCTGTTTTTTTATGGTCAGTATATACTTCGGCGTCACAACATAATCCGCAGGCACATCATACCGTCCGTGCGGCAGCTTATTGGCAATACAGGAAGGATAGCAAATCCCCACTTTTACGCCGTTAAACCGCTGTAAAAAACGATCATAATAGCCTTTTCCAAAGCCGATGCGATATCCCTCCGTATCAAATGCAAAAGCCGGAAGGATGCAAAGCGCGCCGGAAAAATCGCTGACGCATGCGTGCACAGAGGGATCCGGTTCCAAAAGCCCAAATGTATCCTCTTTCAGCTCATTGATGCTTTGTATAGCGTAAAAGGCCATTTTCCCACTGCGATCCAGACATTTTGGCACTGCCACCGTCTTTTTTTCAGAAAAAGCATGCTGTATCAATCCAATGGTATCTACCTCAATAGGTGTGGAAACATAGCATAAAAGCGTCCGCGCATCCTGATAGAAAGGCGATGCCACCATACGCTTAAAAATGGCCTCGTCAAATTCCTTTTTCTGGGCAGGATCCATATTCTCTCTTATTTTGCGGTATTTTGCGCGCAGTTCCCGTTTCAACGGGCGGATATCAACTATTTTACGCATAAAACCGCGTCCTTTAAAAGCTCTGCGCGTTCTTTTGAAAGCAGACGCTCGATTAGCGCAAAAGCAAACCGATCCGCCACACCGGCTCCGCGCGCCGTAATAAATATGCCGTCTGCCTCCACCGGGGCGCCGGTAACTACCGCGCCTAAAAGCTGCTCCTCAAAGCCGGTATAGCAGGTTGCACGCTTTTCCTTTAACAATCCCTTCCGGCCTAAAATAGAAGGCGCCGCACAGATCGCGCCAATCGGTAACTGCCTGTCTACACAATAATCTATCATGTTTAAAACGGCAGCCGAATGCTCCAAATTGAGAGTACCCGGCATGCCGCCCGGCAAAACGATCATCTGCACCTTTCCAGGATCCATCTCTTCCGGAAGGATATCTGCTTGCACAGTAATACCATGCGAACCACGCACCAGCTTTCCCGTAACGCCCACTGTCTGCACCGAAAGTTCGCACCGGCGAAGATAATCGACAGGCGTCAGCGCCTCAACCTCTTCAAAACCATCTGCTAAAAAGACATAGATCATCGTTTTTCCTCCATTATTCAGCATCCGCCATGATTTTCCCTTTTAGTTTAACATCAAATTCATATATCCGTCAATCTTTATCGGCATTTTTCGCCTTTCCTTTATCCCAATCGGCTTAATCATGCCATACGGCCTCTGCTTTCCATATACGCCTTCCGTCAAAATCCGCACAGCGCCTGTCTTTTCGCATAATACTCCTGCTGCATGGGACAAAGCATCGCCGAAAAGTGACGTTTCCCGGATATACAGCGTATTTCCGTCCTGCTCAAACGCGAGATAGCCGCTGCCGCAAGCGGTATGGGCCAGCAAGATTTCTCCTCCCGAACGCAGGAAATCTTCATACCGAAACCTGCATAGCGCTGGGCAGAGCTCAAACGATGCGCTGTGCAGGGACAAATATTTCTCCCGCAAATCGATGAAATCCTCAGCCTCACATGAGGAAAGCTCTGCCTTCGGATTCAAGCGCCGCGGTATCTGTTCAGTACCGTGAAAAAAATACGTCTGATATCCAAGCTTTTGATACATCGAAAAAAGCCGCCGGTTTGCCGGCACTAAAGCAAGAACCTGCACTTTTTCTTTTTCGGCTGTTTTGCAGGCGTATTTTTCAAGCGCCGTCATCACGCCTTGCCCGCGAAAAGCCGGATCCGTTGCCACCGCATAGATATATCGGCTTTCATACGCCGAACTGCCCATACGAAAAACAGCCGGAAGCGAAAACAGCATGCCGGCCAACGTATCTTCTGAAACAGCCATAAAGCAGGCATGGTCAAATGGGGCGCAGGCAAAAAAAGCGGATATCATTTCCGGCGGGTCGCCGAAGACACGCTGCCACAACGCCAGCGCCGCAGTCTGCATCTTTTTATCTCCCCGAAAAAGTTCTACAGTCATTCAGCCAATGTCACTCCATATTTTGCCACTAAAAAAAGTGGGTGATAAGATTCCTTTGCACGCCGAAGCCCTGCAATTCCAAGATCTTCTTCTCGATTTACGTAGGTATAGCCCTGGCACATCTGCGCCAAAAATTCACGGTTGATGGCAGGATATGCCCCTTGTATATGGGAAAACGCCTTTTCAAAATGCACTACCACCGTATCGCTGTTCAGACGTTCCCCAACAGTGTAGGCCACTACTTTACCGTCTACCCGCAGCAACCCGCCAAAGCATCCGAGTTCTTCTAAATGGGTCATGCACAGTCGGATCGCACAGCGCTCTGCCAAAACACCTTCTTCCTTCAATTCGGCGTTTTCTATGCTCCATTGCCGGTTCATCTCCAGGCATTCCGAAACATTGGCCGCTGTAATCGGTTCAAAAGACCAGTTATTCTTGTAAAAGTGTGCCAAATGGTTTCGCTTCCCATGATATTTTTTCCCGGAAAGATTGACAAGATCGGACACCAGATAAACGTAGTCTGCGTAGTCGCGATGCTCCGTGATACAAAATTTCCCCGGAAAAAGCCGTATGAGCTGTTCTTTATCCGCTTCTTCCACGCTGTGCATGCGGAAACGGATTCCCTGACTGCGGCAATATGCCAAAAGCGCTTCCATTACCGGTTTTATTTCACCGGTCCCAGCCGGGTAAAGAAAAGAGATCCCATTCTCTCCTTCATCGTTGCGAAGCGCCACAATATAATAATCATTTATACGGCAGACCCGCGCATCATACGTTCTGTGCCACGCATAATGATTGCCAAAACAATATTCGCAGGACATGTGGTGTGTGCGGCTTAAAATTTCCCGCATCCACGGTCCGTCTTGTAACGTAAGTTTGTGAAAGTCAAGCATAGAGCTCCTTATCTAAAATCATCAGTATTTCATTTGTTATAGCCTCTGGCGGCCGCGGGATCCCCGAAGACGCACAAGGAATGACAATCCAGCCTTCCTTTTGCGCCGCATACGCAGCAGTACGCCCGCACTGTTCCAGATATCTTCGATTTTTTTCATGGATGTCCTTTTTCGTCTCATCGCCGCCATACCGGCTTTCAATCAACCGGTCTGCCGTCTCACGCGGCATGTCCAGAAACAAAACCAGATCCGGGCGCGGAAGTCCCAGCTTTTCATATTCGTAATCCGAAAGCCACGCCAAAAAGCGATCCCATTCTTCAGACGGCAGCTTTCCCATTTGATGAATTGCATTGGAGCTGACATAGCGCGTAGCAATGACAGTGCCGCCGGCATGATAAAAGTCACGCCAAAACTGTATGAAGCTGGCGTATCGATCCACAGCATAAAAACTCGAGGCGGCATAAGCATTCACATCGTCTGCATTGTCGGAGAAGGCGCCGGACAAATACATCCGAACCAAAGCGGAGGAAGGCTGCTCATAATCCGGAAAAGAAATCAGCTTCACACGTTTGCCGGCCGCGTTCAGGACATCGTACAAACGTTTCGCTTGTGTAGATTTTCCGGATCCATCCAATCCGTCTATCACGATCAGTTTCCCGCTCATCACTTTCCCTCCTGATGCGCATGCTCCGCCTCGCTGTGCAGTTTTGTATATTTGCACCTCATCTCAGCGGCTTGTCCACAGCCCATTTTCCCTTCGGAACATCCTTTTTTATAGCAGGACGGCCCTGCATTCCGAAATAGGGTTGGAGCTACCTCGCTGACCAATCGGAGCATTTCCTCTGCCGCTGCGCGGATCTCCCATTGTGCACGATTACAGCAGCGGTGCCGGAAAAAATTATACAGGCTGCGGGCGTTCATTGTAATGATCATCTGTGTATCGCAGGCATTTGGCAGGACAAAGCGCGCATCTTCAATCGCCTTTTTTTCTGCCATACGTTTCGCCTCTTTTTCACTTTTCCCTTCTGCAAGCAGCGCTGCGCAATGTTTCTCCTGCAGAATATCGGCAAGGCGGTTATATGCCGCCAGATCCGCACGCATCGCTTCTTCATAGACGGAAAGCGCTTCCGGTGAATCGAGCACTTCAGGAGGTGTGATATAGGCAAAGCCGTCTTTTTTAACGTAGCGCTGGCTCTGCACAGAAAACGAAGCGATACGATGGCGGGTAATCTGCGCCAAAAAAGCGCGGGAAACCCCTTCAATACCAAATGTAAAGCTTACATGCTCAATCGGGCTCTCATGCCCCAAAGAAGCGAGCATCTCGACAAAATCGGCGGCTTTTTGATCGTCCAGCCCCTCATAAAGTCCGCTTGCCGTCGCGTTGGCCGCGTAACAAAGTTTGGCTGCCGCTGCCACAACCCGTTCCGGGTTCGGCGTATATGAAAGCAATGTAATTTTCATCCTGCTTGTCCTCCTCTTTGCTGCGCAAAAAGAGGGCGCACCCTCTTTTTGCTTCTATGGAACCTATGCTCATCCTGTTATTGTGTGCCGCCTGCACAATCAATATCCTCCAAACGCGGCGGGAAAAATTCGTTGACCGGAAACTTAATCTTTTTAAAAAGCTCGCATGGGTCATCCGCCGACGTTACACACTCCTTATCCGGAATGCAGAAATCATAAACCGGTACCATCATCTGGACATTGCGTTCAAGCTGGACAATGGAAAACAGGCCGATACTGATGCAGACAATTTTGGCAGGCCGTACGCTGTCAAATTCATCATCGAACAGCTTAGAAACGACTGCCGGACATGTAAACTGGACTTCCTTTCCGCAATCCGGCACATCGCATACCCGGCATGCCAGACAAATCGGATCGACAACCGACAAATTTGCTGTAGGCAGGTTCTCATCACAGCAGCAATTCTTATCATTGTTGACAATCAATCGATTTGAAGTGAACTGATTGACACTTCCCTCGCTGCCATAGAGAATCACTTTTTTCTGAAATACGCTGATGCCTTCCACTTTTACCGGCGGCGTCATCGGTGATACAACCGCCTCCAGCTTTACAAGAAAATAGAACGTCATATCCACCGAAAAAAATCCTTTGTTAAAAGGAACCGGCTCAACATCCATCAAAACAGTATACACCTGCACATTTTTGCACTTGACCGCAGTCGAGTTGTCGATGATCGACTGGTTCAACGGCGTAAAATAAACCTGCAAATCTTCTAAACAGTCCTTGTCGGAGCAGCTGTCATAAATCCGTCCGGCATTGATGCAGACCGCCTCTTTAAAGCCGTTCTGTCCGCCGGACTGCTGCGCCGCAAATTTCGGTTCAGCCATAAGAATCCTCCTCATCCTTTATCTCGGGAAGGCGACGCCCTCCCTGCAGGCGCGAAGAAATGAATACGCCTATTCCATAGTATGAGAAATCTCCCGTTTGGTGCACCGCAAAACACAAGGATATGCCGTACAATCTGTACCGAACGCCTCTATTTTACCATACCCTTCATTTTTCTTCAACTAAAATCGAGACACGGGACACCTTTACCTTTTGCCGACAGGAAATCAATATATCCACGATATCCTTACATCAACCACATACAGCGCCCCATCCGCTCAAAAGGGTAAAAAACGTCTTGTTACCAAATTGTAACTTGCTATTTCGACACAAGCTCTGTACAATGGACATGAACATTTCCAGCCGTTTCTACAAATATCCCTTCGGTTGGAAAAACAATTTTTACAAGAGGTTCTTGTTATGCGAGGAAAACATTTATATCTTGCAATATTCTTTTGTATGCTTATTTTATTCTTTTTGCCGACTTCCTTCCCTGCTTCCGCTGAAACGTCAGATCAAGCGGCAAATGAATTGACCGATTCTACATCCATTACGCTGAATGGGTCAACTTCCGGTATCGCTAAATTAAAAGACGGTTCCTATACCTCTAAAATCTCCTGTAAAGCTGGGGATATTATAAGGATTTCTTCCGATTCTGAAATCTGGTCACTCTATTTGATTTTCGATCGCGTTCCGAAAAAATATACAGTTGAGAGCGGCGGGCAGATCCAAGCCTGCGGAACATCCGGATTTCTTCACGAAGTCATCCGCCCATCTACTCCCTCAAAAGAAGTGTCCATCACCCTTCCGGACACTATCCTGTGCGAGATCCGTCTTTTTTCAAAGGGGCAGCTGCCAGACACGGTTCAAGATTGGGAAGCACCATACAACGACTGTGACATGCTTCTTCTTCCAACGCATGCAGATGATGAACATATTTTTTTCGGCGGTATCATGCCCTATTATGCCGGCGAAAAAGGAATGAAAGTACAGGTGGCATATCTTACCAACCACTGGGGAGAGCCGTACCGCCCGCATGAACTGCTCAACGGCCTTTGGGAGGTTGGCATACGCGCTTATCCGGTGATATCTGAATTTTCTGACTATTATTCGGAAGCTTTGGAACACGCTAAAACATTGTATGATACGGAAAAGATGCTTGCTTATGAAGTGGAACTCATCCGCCGGTTTAAGCCGGAAGTGGTCGTCGACCATGACATCAACGGCGAATATGGCCATGGTGTGCATATGCTGAACACTTGGCTTTTGCAGCAGGCAGTTGAGCAAAGCGGCAATGCGCAGTATTTTCCAGAATCCGCCCAAAAATACGGCACATTTGACGTGCAAAAAACGTATCTGCACCTTTATCCGGAAAATGAACTGATTATGGACGTTGATACTCCGCTTAAGGCGTTTGGCGGCAAAACAGCTTATGAAGTGGCTGTTGCGGGTTTTTCCAAGCATGTATCGCAGCAAAAATGGTTTTCCGTCGAAAAGAGCGGGAAATACGACTGCCGCAAATTCGGACTTTACCGTACGACGGTGGGGCTTGACAGCGGAATTGGAGACTTTTTTGAAAATGTGACCTTTTCCGATGCACCGGATCCGCTTCCGCCAAAAGAAGAGAGCACGCAGGAGACGGCCTCTGACATACAGACCGAATCATCGGACACCGTCAGCAAAACGGAAAGCACACTCTCTTTCTGGTACTTGATCCCGATCGTTCTCGGTGCTGCTGTTTTGTTATGCTGCATCATTGTAATAAGGAGGAAAAAGGAAAAATGAAAATCAAAGGCGCAATTGCCGTAGGAAAACCCACTGGACGTATCAGGCGTATACTCGGCCGCAGCGCAATTGTTTTGGGAATTACACTCGGCGCTGTCCTTATCTTGTTTTATTCCGCCATGCTCATTATTTGCTATGGCCCGTCTCCCCGTGCGCGCGACCTCTTTGTGAACACTTGTATGGAGACCAGTTTCGCTAAATACTTTCCCCCGCTTGTTATGTCGCGTGCCCGCATTGAAGAAATCGAAGCGGCCAACGCACTGATTGACAATGGTGAAGTAACCGACAGCAGCCAAGATTTTACTAACATTTCGCAGGATGCCGCACAGCCTGATATTGAAATTGTTGATGTAGTAGGTTCCACTTATAAAGGGAAAATGATGATCGTTAAGGATCCTTCACGGGTAGTGGTCGGAACTTCTTCTGAAACATTCAGTTCTTCTACACCCGGAAAAAAGCTGGATCAGATTATTGCAGATGCCGGCGCTGTAGCCGGAACCAACGCCGGAGGGTTTGTTGATGACGGAGGTGTCGGAAACGGCGGCATGCCGCTCGGCATTGTCATTAAAGATGGAAATCTTTTGCTTGGTTCCCGTTCCACAAAGGAAACCCTTGTTGGATTCGATCAAAAAAATGTGCTTCATGTCGGTACCATGACGGCTGGGGAAGCTCTGGATAAAGGAATCCGTGATGCTGTAAGCTTTGGCCCCGCCTTAATAATCAACGGAAACCCGGCGGAAAATGCAGGGTCCGGAGGGGGCCTGAATCCGCGTACTGCAATCGGGCAGCGTGCAGACGGTTCTGTGCTGCTTCTTGTAATCGACGGCCGTCAGCCGCACAGTCTTGGCGCAACACACAAAGACTTGGTCGATATTATGGTACAATTTGATGCAATCAATGCCTGTAACTTAGACGGCGGATCCTCCTCCATGCTTTATTATGAAGGTGAGCTGCAAAATGTATGCTCTTCACTGTATGGGCCGCGGCGGATCCCTACTGCTATTCTTGTAATGTAAGGAGATACTTTTGTGGAAAAAGCAAAGAAAAAGCATTCCAAATTTTTTGTTGCCGCATGGATTTTAACAGGCCTTTTTGTTTTGGCCATCAGCGTTATCCTTTTGATCCTGTGGAATTTCCTTGCCGCCTTTGAGAAATCGGATCCGCGCCATTACATCGATGAGGTCGTAACGGCTATCGAACAACAGCGCTACAGTGAAGCTGCTGCACTTTCCCATTTTGAAGAGAGCCGCTTTTTCACAGAAAAACAGTATGAAGCGTATATTAAGGAAACACTTGGCGAAGGCACGAAACTAAAAGTTATGGAAGCAAAATCCGAAACAGAAGGAGAAAAAGTATACCGGATAAAAGGTGCCAACGGCGAACTGCGCTTTATTTTAACGGAACAGCCGAATACGCTTGGATTTGGCATGTCAAGCTATTCTGTCCGGCAGGATTTCGGTGAATCCGGAACATGGAAAATTACCGCTCCCTCTTCCGTTCCGCTCACAGTAAACGGCGTCCCGCTGGATGAAAGCTTCCGCATCAGCGAGACTTCTGTTCCGGAATCATACCGCACCCTGCATGATACTACTTTAGCTCCGCAGCTTGTTGTGTATGAAATAGACGGGCTTTACACACAGCCTATAATCGAATCCAAGGAAGCAGGCACACAGATTTCTTATTCTGAGAATGATCAGACTGCACAGGTTTCTGTTATAAAAGAAAGTATTCCGCAGGAGCGAGAGGATAAAATTTTAAAAGCCGCGAAAACCTACGCCTATTTTGTTTCCGGCGATGCCACACTGACTGAACTATCCCGGCTTCTGTACCGTGAGACAGCATTTTATGATTCTGTTAAAACCTATTCAAGCTATTGGTACATCAGCCATGACAGTGTGGCTTTTGAAAATCTCAACGTCTCGCAATATACAGAATATGGGGAAGACGCCTTTTCCGCGGAAGTTTCTTTCGATTACCGTGTCCGTCGTGTACGGAGCAATATCGACAACACATATCCCACGCATTATCGCGTTTCTTTTGCAACAATAGACGGAGCGCTTCAAGTAGTAAATATTGAAGTGCTTTAGCCAATACATAATGCTGAAAGCAAAATTGCTTTCAGCATATCTGGACAAGGGCAGGATGATGTGATTGCCGCAATAGAAATCAGGCTGATAGCAGCTAATTGTGCCAAGCCCCCGGAAAGCTTGATATTATGGACTTTCCGGGCATAGATACAAAAACAGCCCTCCGATTTGGAAGGCTGTTTTTGTATGAAAGATTGTTCCTTGATATGGTGCGAAGGATGGGATTTGAACCCACACGTCGAATACCGACACTAGCACCTCAAGCTAGCGCGTATGCCATTCCGCCACCTTCGCATATTCACAAGGCCGTTTTGACCCTGCGAATGATAGTATATCAAAACCGCTGTAAAATGTCAAGCTTTAATTTTCTTTTTTCTGGTGTTTTGCGAAAGATGCAGAAAAAAGGAAAGATCCCGCCGTGTAATGCTGCCTAACACAAACAAAAGAAGCAGATACGCCGCAAAGCTGAACAGCACGCCAACCACAGCATTTTCAATAAGCAGCGCTGATACGGTGCAAGACAATACAATGGAGGCCAACGGCTGAAGCAGCCATCTGCGCCAATCAATTGCAACACGGCTCACCTTGATCAAGCGTGCCGCACTCATTGAGGCATTAAAAACCGTTCCAACATACAGCATAAACAACCATCCGCGCATTCCCGAAACCGGTACCAGAAAGAGTACCAGAAGCACGCGCATCACCGCATCCGCCATATTGTATTTCATGGAAGCGACCTGTTGGTTTAATCCTTTTAAAATGCTGTCTACAATCTGGTCAAGATAAAGCAAAGGAATCAGCGGACATAGTGCCCGTACGTACTCTGCTGCCTGTACCTTTGGAAAAAATACAGCGCATAGCGGATCCGCAAAAGAAAACAGAAGGCCCGCAATAAAAAAGGCGTATAGCAACGTCGCTTTCAGGCACCGGTGCGTCATCGTGCGAACGCGCTTTTTATCGCCTGTCGCCGCCGCCGCAGATACTTCCGGTACAAGCAGGCTGGCAAAAGGGGTGAGCAAGACGGATGGAAGCATCAGCACCGGCCACACCATCCCTTTGACAATACCATATTGAGAAAGCGCTTCATCCGCAGCGGCACCGTTTTTGCGCAGTCCTGAAGGTGTCAATACATTTTCAATTGCAGTCAGCATTGCGCGAATATTGTTTCCGATTGCAACCGGCAGTGTAATAGAAACCAGCCGCCTTCCAATTCCTTTCTCTATTTGTCCCTCTTTTTTTAGCCGAAAGCAAACGCATAAAAATAGGGCGTATAGGCAGGATAGGATTTCAGCAGCTACCGATCCGATAACCATTGCAATGCAAACACTGGTGAGGCCGCGCGGAAGGAGCGCCGTTACCAGTGGAATCGTCACGGCTATCACGACAAGCTGTTCCGCCATATCTCCGTTTACGGAAAGACCTGTACGCTGTTGCCCCAAAAAGTACCCACGTATAACAGAGGCCGTACTTAAAAACGGAAGGCCAACTGAAAAAATGCGCAGAGGAATTTCTGCACGCGGGTCACAAAGCCAATATGCCGCAGCCGCCGGTGCAGCAAAAAACAAAAGGAAAGAGGCGGCAACGCCTAAAATAAGGGAAAATAGAAGGCCAAGGCGGAACGCTTTCCTTGCTCCGGCAGGAGAACCCTTAGCAAGCTGTTCAGATACAATTCGGGTTACAGCAATCGTCACGCCGGAAGTTGAAAATGTTACGGCCAAAAAATAGACGGAAGACACCAGCTGAAACAGCCCTGTTCCCTCCGCTCCTACCGTATTTGACATCCAAATCCCAAACACGGTATTGACAGCCCGTAAAATCAAAGTATATATCCCAAGCGATAAGGCCCTGCTTAAAAACCTTTTTTGCCGCACACGACCTCACCTCCTCCTTTTATTGATATGCCGCACTCCTCCCTTTTATTTTCAGATTATTTCTTGCTTTTTTGCAGAAGATATGATATATCAATGATATACTGTTTTTTTCTTTGATCAAAAAGTAAAAATGGGAAAACACATGGTTTCCATCAAATGATTATGGGAGGCTTCTATAATGGACAATACTGCAATTTACCGGATACCATATGGACTGTACTATCTTGGCACATCGAACGGTGCAAAACAGAATATCTGTGTTGTCAATACTGTAGCACAAGTAACCGATACACCGCAGCGTATCAGCGTGACCGTTTTAAAAACGAATTTAACTTGTGAAATGATCACAGCTTCCGGCACATTCAGCGCCGCCATTCTCGACATCGATTCCACACTTGAAGATGTTGCACACTTTGGCCAGCAGAGCGGCCGAAGCACTGACAAACTCACTGGTATGGATATTCAAAACGACACTTTAGGCAATCCGCTTTACATCCAAAACTGTGCTGCTGCGCTTTCTGCAGCCGTTGTACAAAAAATAGATCTTGGTACACATATGCTGTTTATCGGAGAAGTCAAAGACGCATCCGTACTTTCGGACAAAACTCCCTTAACTTATGCGGAATACCGCGCGCGTAAATCCGGAAAAACATCTTCTCTGCAAACAGAAGAACAAAAGGCCACCTATCAGTGCAGCATATGCCATTACGTCTATGATGGGGATATCCCTTTTGAAGAGCTTCCTGACGATTATGTCTGTCCAATATGCAAGAAACCGAAAAGTGTATTTGTAAAAATGTAAAAAGCCGAAAGCGATTCGGATGAAGGCTTGATTTCCAGCCTCTATCGTGCTATGATAACAGTAAGTAATCTGAGGTCAGGCTTTATGCCGAAGCCGACGAATGTATAATCCGATAATTGACGTTCTGCTTTCAAAGGTGTCTCCTGCGAAAAAAGACGGCGTTTTCTTCTTGGTTTAATCGACAGAAAATTTTGCCGTGTCTTTTTGCAGCACACGGCATTTTTTATTTTCGTCAATTATAAAAGAAAGGCGGAATGAAATGGAAGACAAAAGGATTGCGTTGATTGGTATTCTACTTGACGATATGAACGCAACCGAACAGCTGAATGCCGTTTTACACGCGTACAGCCAGTATATCATTGGCCGTATGGGGATTCCCTATCGTGAGCGCGGTGTCAACATTATCAGCGTCGCTTTGGATGCGCCCTCCTCTGAAATCAGCGCCCTCTCCGGCAAACTCGGTATGATAAAGGGGATGAGCGTCAAGGTTGTCTATGCCAAAACGCAGGAACGCTGAAAACAAAAATATAGATAAAAAGGAGATCTTTTGCAATGTATAATCCCAAATCACGGATTGCAACCGAGTTTATCGATCATGAGGAAATCCTTGATACACTGCGTTATGCCAAAGAGCATCAAAACGATATCGCTCTTGTCAACAGCATCATTGAGCGCGCGGGTGACTGCAAGGGGCTTTCTCATCGTGAGGCTGCTGTTTTGCTCCTGTGTGAAGATCAGGAGATGATTCAGAAAATGTTCGATCAGGCAGCCAAAATTAAGCAAGCTTTCTACGGAAACCGGATCGTCATGTTCGCGCCATTGTATTTGTCAAACTATTGTGTAAACGGGTGTGTATACTGTCCTTATCACAAAAAAAATACGCATATCTGCCGTAAAAAGCTTACACAAGAGGAAATCGTCAAGGAAGTTACAGCGCTGCAGGATATGGGCCATAAACGCCTTGCATTGGAAACGGGCGAAGATCCGGTGAACAATCCCATTGAATATGTGCTGGAGAGTATCAAAACCATCTATTCTATTAAGCATAAAAACGGCGCGATCCGCCGTGTCAATGTCAATATAGCCGCGACCACGGTAGAAAATTATCGCAAGCTGAAGGAAGCCGGCATCGGTACATATATCCTTTTTCAGGAGACCTATCATAAGGAGAATTATGAAAAACTGCATCCAACCGGACCAAAGCACAATTACGCCTATCATACAGAAGCCATGGATCGCGCAATGGATGGCGGCATTGACGATGTCGGCATTGGCGTTCTATTTGGTTTAAATCTGTATCAGTATGATTTTGTCGGCCTTCTGATGCATGCGGAGCATTTAGAAGCCGTACACGGCGTCGGACCGCATACAATCAGCGTCCCTCGCATCCGCAATGCTGACGATATCGACGCGGAAAGCTTTGAAAACGCCATTTCGGATGAATTGTTTCAAAAGATCGTCGCCATTTTACGCATTGCTGTTCCGTATACCGGCCTGATCGTCTCTACGAGAGAGTCGCAGCGCACCCGTGAAATGGTTATCAAATATGGTGTTTCTCAAATTTCCGGCGGTTCCAAAACCAGCGTAGGCGGATATGCCGAACCGGAAACAGAAGAGGAAAACTCCGCACAGTTTGATGTCAGCGACAACCGTACTCTGGATGAAGTGGTAAATTGGCTGCTGCGCTTAGGGTACATCCCAAGCTTTTGCACTGCATGTTATCGGGAAGGAAGAACCGGCGACCGTTTTATGTCACTTGTAAAATCGGGGCAAATTGCAAATTGCTGCCATCCAAACGCCTTAATGACCTTAAAGGAGTTTGCAGAGGATTATGCCAGCCCGGAAACCAAAAAGCTTGCGCTTGACTTGATCGCCAAAGAAATGGACAATATCCCGAATCCCAAAGTACGTGAAGTGGTACGAAAAAATCTGCATGGTCTCGACGAAGGACTGCGTGATTTCCGGTTTTAAAATCACTTTGGTCCAAAGAGCGCCGCGAACAGTGCAATCTTTGCGAAAACAGCAAAACTACGGCAATTAAAATTGCCGTAGTTTTTTATTATGCGTATCCATATATTTACGGGCGTCTCTTTATCGTTTTAAAGCATTCGAACGCACTTATAGAAGCATAAAAAGAAAATTTCTGTGTTTTATAAAAATTTTTCGTTATACCATATTTTCTTTTCCAAATTCCGCAAGCGCTACTGCTTTTCCTGCATGCAGTCTTGAATATTCCGCAGCAAGTGCTACATAGTGGCTTTCAAGAGAATCCTCAATGGAAGTTAAGGCAGTTTCTTTCATGCCCTCGCCTGTAAGCAGATCCAAAAGTTCGGATATCATACGATTGTCTCCGCCGGCGTGTCCGCTCAAATCGGATGCAAGCTTTTTTACATCAATGAAGCGATGCTCTTCCCCAAACACACCGACATCAATTATATTATCGCCCATACTTGCCGTTATGTCGCCTTTTGTACCCATAATTTTTATTTCACGATGGCTGCGGCTGGTAAAGGCGCACATTGTAAAACTGACAGTTGCACCACCCGAAAGCTCTAAATTCACAACCTGATGATCTACCACATTGTTGTCACAATGAAAAACGCAGCGTCCATATGGCCCCGTCTGCAAAGCTTTTCGAATGGATTCCTCCGTTGGATGCAGGGTTAGCACATCCATTGGCCATCCGCTCTTCCCCTTCAGCACGCCGTCTGTAATATAAAACCGCTCAGCGTCAAATGGGCAGCTTTCTTTGATTTTGCATCCGTCTAGGCATCGCATTGCAGCCCCCTCCGGCGCGCACTCAGGTTTAAAAAATCTGAGGGAGCCAAATGAGGAAACATATTTACAATGTTTTCCGGACAGCCAAAGAAGGATATCCATGTCGTGGCAGGACTTTTGCAGGATCATGGGGCTGCTTTCTTCGCTGTTGCGCCAGTTGCCGCGTACAAAGCTATGCGCCTGGTGCCAATACGCCACATTTTCAATGGCTTGAATGGATACAACATCCCCTATTGTTCCCACATTGATCAGACGCTTTAATTCCTGATAAAACGGCGTATATCGTAAAACATGGCAAACCACAACGTGTCGTCCATACTTTTTTGCAGTCTCTTCAATTTCAAGGCACTCGGCAAGAACCGGGGATACCGGCTTTTCGAGCAGCAGATGATATCCTTTTTTCAAAGCTGGGACCGCATGTCCATAATGCTGCCTGTCCATCGTGCAGATAAAAAGTACGTCGGCAAGCCGTTTTTCTCTCAAAAGGGATTCTGCACTGTCGAAACAGCGATCTTCCGGTATTCCATATTCTTTTGCCGCCTCCCTCACCTTTTCTGGAACGATATCCGCAACCGCTACGATCTCCATCCGATCTGCAAAAAGCTTTGCAGCCTTTGCGTATGTATCTTTCCCCCGTGAGCCAAGCCCGGCTATTGCAACCGTTATTTTCTTTTTCATCTCTGATTTCCTCTTTACAATCTTTTATTTTTCAGTCTTAATTTTCATTCTGCTTCATTATAATCGATTTTTTTAAAGAAGCTTGTGTTTCCATTTGCCGTTTTCCCATTCATAATAAAATTCGGAAAGGCCGTCTTCTTCAAATATACGAAGCATGTCTTCCATATCTTCCGCAAGCGGATAGGAACGCAGCGCATCGTGTTCAGCCCAAAAGACCTCCCCCTCCTCGGATGAGACAAGTGTGCCGGAAAATTGATCGGTTCGATACAGCAATACAACATAGCGTCCGCCCTTTTCCAACGGAAACTGTTTTATACCGCAAAGCTGCGGGTTTTTTATTCGCAAGCCGGTTTCTTCCCACACCTCGCGGATAACTGATTCCACAAAGGATTCATCCTTCTCAACATGCCCGCCCGGAAAAGTGACTCCCGGCCAATCCGGATTTTTCCGATCCAGTACCAATACGCGGCTTCCGTTTGTAATCATACACATATTGGTAAAAACCGCAAGCTCCCTTTTATCCATAAAAAGTATCCTTTCAAGACAAACGGGCCTCCTGATTCTACAGAACGCCCGTTTGCCGCTTATATTCTTCTATTAAGAAAGAAGGCAGTCCCTCTTAATCCGCCGTTTCTTCCTTCTTAAGGAAAGTACGGATACGCTTCATTGCTTCTCTTGTTGCATCCGGCGACCCAAAAGAGGTTAGACGGAAAAACGATTTTCCATTCTTCCCAAAGCCTGCGCCAGGTGTCCCGACAACATTGGCCTGTTCCAAAAGCGCATCAAAAAAATCCCAGGAATCCATCCCGTCCGGGCACGCCAGCCAAATGTAAGGCGAGTTTTCTCCACCGGTAAACCATACACCACATTCTGTAAGTGTTTGGGCGATGATCCGTGCATTTCCACGATACACGTCGATATTCGCTTTGACTTGACGCTGCCCTTCTTCTGAAAATACGGCGGCCGCACCACGCTGTACAATATAAGAGACACCGTTGAACTTAGTGGTTTGCCGACGCAGCCAAAGCTGGTTCAACCTGACACCGTCAAAAATCAAGGCATCCGGAACAATAGTCCATCCGCAGCGCGTCCCTGTAAAACCGGCTGTTTTGGAAAAAGAGCAGAATTCGATTGCGCAGCGGTCTGCATTCTCCACCTCATAAATGCTGCGGGGCAAATCAGGATCCGAAACAAACGCTTCATACGCTGCATCATACAGAATAACTGCGCTATTATCAAGGGCATAGGAAACCCATGCCGCAAGTTGTTCTTTCGTATAGGCCGCGCCTGTTGGGTTGTTTGGGGAGCATAAATAAATGATATCTGCTTTAAGCGCAGGATCTGGCATCGGAAGAAAGCCGTTTTCAGCGCATGCGTCCATGTATACTATTTTTCTGCCGGCCATAACATTGGTATCCACATAAACCGGATAAACCGGATCTGGGATCAAGACTGTGTTTTCTTCTGAAAAAATATCTAAAATGTTGCCTAAATCACTTTTAGCGCCGTCACTGACAAAAACCTCGCTTGCTGCAAGGCCGATCCCTTTTTTCTCATAATAACCGGCAATCGCCTCACGCAAAAAGGGATATCCTTGTTCCGGCCCATAACCCCGGAACGTCTCCGCATGGCTTTGTTCGTCAGCTGCCTCTTTCATTGCGTCTACGCAAACTTGCGGTAAAGGCAGCGTTACATCTCCAATCCCCAGACGGATAACCTCTGCTTCCGAATGGTCCTTCTTATATGCGCTAACTTTTGTATTAATTGTTGAAAAAAGATAACTTTCTTCCAAGTCAAGATAATGCCTGTTGATTTTCAAAATCCTTTCACGCTCCCTTTCCATCAAAATACGCAGGCTCAGCCGCGCATTTTTCGTTCAACCGATGCTTTGATAAATGCCTTAAAGAGTGGATGTGCGCGGTTTGGGCGGCTTTTAAATTCGGGATGATACTGTACGCCGACATGAAAATTATTCTCTGAAACCTCAACCGCCTCAACCAAACGCCCATCCGGTGAAGTGCCTGCCAGAACAAGTCCGGCAGCTGTCAATTGATCGCGGAAATCGTTGTTAAATTCATAGCGATGACGGTGACGTTCTGTAATTTCCGGACAGCCATACGCCTTTTCCATGGTTGTACCCGGAAGGATTTTACATGGATATGCACCCAGACGCATGGTACCGCCTTTCGGCAAATTTCCCTGCTGATCCGGCATCAGCGCGATTACCTGATGCGGGCTGTCTGCATCAAATTCACTTGAATGGGCATCTTTCCACCCCAGTACGTTTTGCGCAAATTCAATAACAGCAATCTGCATGCCTAAACATATGCCGAAATACGGCACATTATTTTTTCGTGCATATGACGCCGCTGCAATCATACCGTCGATCCCACGGCCGCCGAACCCACCCGGCAGAATAATCCCGTCTGCATCTTTCAGATAATACGCAGCATTTTCCTCTGTAAGCTGCTCAGAATCTACCCAATCAATGGATACCGCCGTTCCGTTCTCCCATCCCGCATGACGAAGTGCCTCTGCCACAGAAAGATAGGCGTCATGCAGCTTTACATATTTTCCAACCAAAGCGATGCGAACCGTATCCGAACTGTTCCTAATCCGCTCAAGCATTGCATTCCAGTCGGAGAGATCCGCTTTCCGTTGCGGCAGAGAGAGTTCCCGGCAAACAATATCGGCAAGGCCGTTTTCTTCCAGCATGACCGGCGCCTCATATAAAACAGATAATGTGCGGTTTTCGATGACACAGTCCGGTTTTACGTTGCAAAACAGTGCAATCTTATCCAACACTGGACGGTCAATCGGTTCGTCACTCCTTGTTACAATAATATCCGGTTTTACGCCCATTGACTGTAACTCTTTTACAGAATGCTGCGTCGGTTTTGACTTGTGCTCTTCACTGCCATGGATATATGGAACCAATGTCACATGAATAAACAACGCGTTGTCTTTGCCGACTTCCAAGGATATCTGACGGATTGCCTCGATAAAAGGCTGACTTTCAATATCACCGATGGTCCCGCCGATTTCTGTAATGACGACATCCGCATCCGTCTTTTTTCCGACGGAATAAACAAAGGATTTGATTTCATTTGTAATATGGGGAATGACCTGAACGGTCTCGCCCAGGTATTCACCCCTTCTTTCCTTGGTAAGGACATTCCAGTACACTTTGCCGGTGGTGAGGTTGGAGAAGCGGTTCAAATCTTCATCAATGAACCGTTCATAGTGGCCAAGATCCAAATCCGTTTCCGCACCGTCTTCCGTTACATAAACCTCCCCATGTTGATAGGGGCTCATCGTTCCCGGATCAACATTTACGTAAGGATCAAGCTTCTGCGCCGCAACCCGGAAGCCGCGCGCCTTCAAAAGTCTGCCGAGAGACGCCGCCGTGATGCCCTTTCCTAAACCGGATACCACACCGCCTGTCACAAAAATGTACTTCGTCATAACGTAACCTCAACCTCTCCTGTAAATACCGTTTTTGCTTCACCAGTCATATAGACCGCTTCATCAGTGTAACGGATGATCAATTCTCCACCGGCAAGTTTCACCGTAATATCACTGTTCTTCTCACAATAGCCATTTAATACGGCTGCAACGGCTGACGCACAAGCACCTGTTCCACAGGCAAGCGTCTCCCCGCTTCCGCGCTCCCAGACGCGCATTTGGAGTGTTTGCCGGTCAATTATACGGACAAACTCCGTATTCACACGCTGTGGGAACAAGGTATTCATTTCAAACGGGCGGCCGAGCGCTTCCAAATCCAGGGAATCTACATCATCGCAGAAAACCACGCAGTGTGGATTTCCCATTGAGACACAAGTGATATACTGCTGTTTCCCTCCGATTTTAACCGGATGGTTTACAACCGATTTTCCAGGAAGCAAAACCGGGATTTTGTCCGGCACAAGCTCCGCCTTTCCCATATCCACACGGACAGAGTAAACCTTTCCATCCAGAATATTAAGCGTTAAATCCTTAATACCGCTCAATGTTTCAACGGAAATCCGCTCAGAATTGACAATGTGGTTGTCATACAGATATTTTCCGACGCAGCGAATCCCATTCCCACACATTTTTCCTTCGCTGCCATCCAAATTGAAAATCCGCATCTTAGCTGCCGCCACATCGGAATGGCAGATCAGGATCACGCCGTCGCCGCCAATGCCAAAATGACGGTCTGCCAGTTTCACAGTAAGCTCTTCCGGATTTTCCACTTCTTCATCCATACAGTTGATATAAATATAATCGTTACCGCATCCCTGCATTTTGGTAAACGGGATAGTGCGTACCGCGTGGGAAGAAGCTGCACGGCGGGTGTGCATATGGTTAATATCGACAAGTTCCGTATTGTTTTCTGTAAATTTGCTTTTTAAGCTGTCAGCCAACGCCCGCGCTGTATCCAGTGACGTAAGGCACGGAACGCCAAGCTCAACCGCACGGCGGCGAAGCTTCACGCTGTCCCTAGCCGGAAGACGGCCTTTAGCAGAAGTTGAAATGATATAGCTGATCCTTCCGCTCTCCAGAAGCGTTTTTGTGTTTTCAGACGACTCATGGATTTTCTTCACAGCATTTACATAGAGGCCGGCCTCGCGCAGAACAGCCGCTGTCCCCTCCGTCGCATAAAGCGTAAATCCCAGTTCGTCGTATCTGCGGGCAATCCCAGCAATTTCTGCTTTGTCGGAGTCGCGTACCGTAATCAATACGCCGCCTTCCACCTGCATACGATAACCTGCGGCGACAAGCCCTTTATAAATCGCCTCGTCAAGTGTGCGGCCAATACCCAGCACTTCACCGGTCGATTTCATTTCCGGCCCAAGCTGTACATCCACATCCGTCAGCTTTTCAAAAGAAAACACCGGCACTTTTACGCAGATATACGGCGGAACCGGATAAAGCCCAGTTCCATAGCCCATCGTCTCCAGCTTTTCGCCAAGCATCGCGCGCACCGCAAGATCTACCATCGGCACGCCGGTCACTTTGCTGATATAGGGGATCGTACGGGAAGAACGGGGGTTCACTTCAATTACGTAGATTTCGCCCTCATGCATTACGTATTGAATATTGACAAGGCCTTTGGTATCCAGCGCAAGCGCAAGCTGCTTTGTGTATTCAAGCAAACGGTTTTTCTGTGCCGCCGTTAAATTCCATGCCGGATAGACCGCAATCGAGTCGCCCGAGTGGACGCCGGCACGTTCAATATGCTCCATCACACCAGGGATCAGTACGTCTTTCCCATCACAAATTGCATCAACCTCAAGCTCCGTTCCCATCAAATACTTGTCGATCAATACCGGATTTTCAATATCATGTGAAAGGATAATCTTCATATATTCCCGGATATCATCATCGCTGAAAGCGATAATCATATTCTGTCCGCCTAAAACATAGGACGGGCGCATCAAGACAGGATAGCCAAGGGAATCTGCCGCGCGGAGCGCCTCCTCCGTTGTCATGACGGAATGGCCCTGTGGCCGCTTAATCCCAAGGCGCTCCAAAAGCGCATCAAAACGCTCACGGTCCTCCGCCAGATCGATAGCGTCGCCGGAAGTTCCAATAATATGGACGCCTTCTTTTTCTAAGTGCTTTGTCAGCTTAATTGCTGTTTGTCCGCCAAATGCGACGACCGCGCCATACGGTTTTTCTACTTCTATGACATGCATGACGTCCTCAGGCGTCAACGGCTCGAAATAAAGACGGTCGGCCGTATTGAAATCCGTTGACACAGTCTCCGGGTTGTTATTGATAATCACAACGTCAAAGCCGGCTTTTTTCAATGCCCAAACACAGTGTACCGAAGCATAGTCGAACTCGATCCCCTGCCCGATACGGATCGGTCCGGAGCCAAAAACGATTACGGTTTTCCGATCGGAATGCTTTGCCCGAATAAATTCACCCGCTTCATCCTCTTCATCGAACGTGCCATAGAAATACGGCGTCTGTGCGTCAAATTCGGCGCCGCAGGTATCTACCATTTTATATGCAGCTTTCATCCGCATAGGAAGGGCCTGCCCGCTCAATTTTTGAATCGAGCTATCGAGAAAACCATATTTTTTGGCTGCGCGGTAGAGTTCCTTTGTCAGCGGCTCTGTTTCCAGACGTTTTTGCAGACAGACAAGATTTTGAAGCTTATACAAAAACCAAAGATCAATTTTCGTAATTTCGTGGATATGCTCGCAGGAGATGCCGCGCTTTAAAGCCTCGTAAACAACAAACAGCCGCTCGTCGTCACAGTTATAAAGCTTGGTATCTACTTCGTCGTCAGAAAGCTCAAACAGTTTAGGCAGATTTAATGTGTCAAGCGAAAGTTCTGCTCCGCGGACAGCTTTCATAATCGCTTCCTCAAAGCTCTGCCCAATGGACATCACTTCTCCGGTAGCTTTCATCTGCGTGCCAAGCGTACGTTTGGCATAGACAAATTTGTCAAACGGCCACTTCGGTACCTTGACGACCACATAGTCGAGCGTAGGCTCAAAACAAGCGCAGGTCTTTCCCGTAACGGCATTTTCGATTTCATCAAGCGTGAAGCCGACAGCAATCTTTGACGCGACCTTTGCAATAGGATAGCCGGTTGCCTTCGACGCAAGCGCAGAAGAACGGGATACACGCGGATTTACTTCAATTACCGCATACTCAAACGTATCTGGGTTTAATGCAAACTGGCAGTTACATCCGCCTTCAACCCCCATTGCCGTAATAATATTAAGCGCCGCAGAACGCAGCATCTGATACTCTTTATCTGCAAGCGTAACAGCAGGAGCTATTACAATGCTATCCCCGGTGTGTACGCCGACCGGATCGAAGTTTTCCATTGAGCATACCGTAATGACATTCCCTACGGAATCACGCATCACCTCAAACTCAATTTCCTTCCAGCCCGCAATACACCGTTCTACTAAAACCTGTGTAATCGGCGAAAGGCGTAGGCCGGCCGAGGCAATTTCATGCAGCTGTGCTTCGTCTGCCGCAATACCGCCTCCGGAACCGCCCAGCGTAAAGGCCGGCCGCACGATGACCGGATAACCCACGCGGTTCGCAAAATCTATCGCCGTGTCCACATCGTTTGCAATGACCGATGGAATAACCGGCTCACCGATCTGCTGCATGGTTTCTTTAAAAATCAGACGATCCTCCGCTTTGTCGATTGTTTCAGGATTCGCCCCCAGCAAGCGGACATTATGGCTCTCAAGGAATCCTTCTTTCGCAAGCTGCATGGAAAGCGTCAGCCCAGTTTGCCCGCCCAGTGTGGAAAGCAGGCTGTCCGGCTTTTCTTTTTCAATAATCCGTTTAACAGTATCAAGCGTCAATGGCTCAATGTAAATCTCATCTGCCATTGCGGCATCCGTCATAATGGTTGCAGGGTTCGAGTTCACAAGCACGACCTCCAGGCCTTCCTCCTTGAGTGCGCGGCAGGCCTGTGTTCCCGCATAATCGAATTCAACGGCTTGGCCGATGACAATCGGGCCGGAGCCGATAACCAGAACTTTTTTTATCTCTTTATTCAGCGGCATAACGATACTCCTTCTATATCCAACTAATCGGTCAAAATAAACGAATCAGCGGTACTGATCCATTAGGTTCATGAACCGGTCGAATAAAAACCGGGTGTCCAGCGGACCGCCGCACGCCTCCGGATGAAACTGTACGGAAAACGCCGGCATATTCAAATAGGTGACGCCCTCGTTCGTGTTGTCGTTTGCATTTAAAAAGCTTGCTTTTGCGGATGCGGGCAGCGTATCGGTCTCAACAGCATATCCGTGGTTCTGGCTTGTAATATACACGCGCCCCGTCTCCATATCCTTAACCGGCTGATTTGCGCCGCGATGCCCGTAGTGCAGCTTCTGCGTCTTTGCACCTTGCGAAAGCGCTAAAAGCTGATGCCCAAGACAGATGCCGAACGTCGGAATCCGATTTTCACAAAGCCTTTTCAGCTCTTTTATAATAGCAGTATTTTCAGCAGGATCGCCCGGCCCGTTTGAAAGCATCACACCGTCCGGCCGCTGCGCCAGAATATCCTCCGCTGTGGAAGAAGCCGGCATCCGAACCACGTGACAGCCGCGCTTTACAAGTTCCCTTGCAATATTTTCTTTCGCTCCAAAATCCCACAGGACAACACGGCGGTTTTCTTCCGGAGACGAATATTCCACCGCTTCCCTGCAGCTTACGCTTTCAACGGCATTCGTAATCCGATATGCCGCAAGCTCTTTTAAAACCGGAGACAAGTCTTCAGGAAGCTTATCCGTAATTCTGGCGTTCATAACGCCGGATTCCCGGATAATTTTGGTAAGCCGTCTGGTATCGATCCCGTACATTCCTACAATGTTCGAGGCTTTTAAAAAGGCGTCAAGATCTCCCTCACAACGGAAATTAGAAGGATCATGACACCATTCTCTCACAATATAGGCACTAAGTTTCGGCGCATCGGACTCGAAATCACTGGGGATTACTCCATAATTTCCAATCAAAGGGAAAGTCTGAAGAACGATCTGCCCATAATAGCTCGGATCGGTCAGCGTTTCCAAATACCCTGTCATTGACGTTGTAAAAACGACTTCCCCCGTCACTTCACCTTGTGCGCCAAACGCCTTCCCAGTGAAGACAGTGCCGTTTTCCAAGATCAAATAGATAGACTGCTCCATTCTGTTTCCTCCTACTATTTATTCAAACTGCGATTTGGTGTGTCGGCCGATATCAATTGGATACAGACCGGAAAAGCATCCCGTGCAAAACTGCAAATTACAGCCCGCACAGGCAGCCTTCAGCCCTTCAATGCTGATAAAGCCAAGGCTGTCCGCCCCAATCTGCTCCGCGATCTCCTCTATGCTTAAATGATTTGCGATTAGATTCTCTTCGCTGTCAATATCCGTACCAAAATGGCAGGAGTGCCTGAAAGGCGGAGAAGAAATGCGCAGGTGCACCTCTTTCGCGCCCGCATGCTTCAGACTGCGAATAATCTTTGCGCTCGTCGTTCCCCGGACAATCGAATCATCCACCAGCACGATCCGCTTGCCCGCCACATTGCACGCAAGCGGGTTAAGCTTTAAGCGCACGGCGGCGTCTCTCTGTGTCTGTGACGGGAAAATAAAGCTTCGGCCAATATATCGGTTTTTTACAAAACCAGAAACAAGCGGGATCCCGCTGTGTTCCGCATAACCAACAGCGGCCTCTAAGCCGCTGTCCGGTACGCCGCAGACCATATCTGCATCTACCGGATATTCTTTTGCAAGCTGTCTGCCCATATTGACCCTTGCTTCATAGACAGTCATCCCGTCTACCACAGAGTCCGGACGTGAGAAGTATACGTATTCGAAAATACAGAATCCGATATGGCTGCTTGTCAAAACCATACGGCTTTTTACATTTCCGCTATCATCAATAGATACCATTTCACCGGGACGTATATCGCGTATAAAGTCAAAACCTGCACTGTCCAGCGCGCAGGACTCGGATGCAATGGCTGCACCGTGCGCATTCTTCCCGATGCACAAGGGGCGGAATCCCCACGGGTCACGAATTGCAATCAGTTTGTTCTTACTTGAAAGGACAACAAGGGAAAAAGCGCCTCGAAGCTGTTTGGCGGCTTCGGCAACTGCATCCTCGATCTCTTCTTTTGACAGCGCTTCATATGCAATCAGGGAAGAGACAACCTCACTGTCGTTGGTCGCAGCAAAATCACATCCGTATTCTTTTAATTTTGTTTTGATTTCAGCTGCATTTACGACATTCCCGTTGTGTGCCGTGGCAATACGCCCTTTTAAATATTCTGTCACCATTGGCTGTGCATTTTCACGCGAATTGGTGCCGGTAGTAGAATAGCGGACATGGCCGATTGCCATGCGGGCGGAAGGCAGGTGCTCCAGCACCTGTGGAGTAAAGACCTCGTTCACCAGTCCAATATCCTTATGGTACAAAATGGAGCCGTTTTTTAAAACGGCAATGCCCGCCCCTTCCTGTCCGCGGTGCTGCAAAGCGATCAAAGCATTATAAGTGATGCCCGCCGCTTCATCTGAATTGGTTACGGCGCCGAATACGCCGCACTCTTCCCGTAATATATCATTCATAAAAGTATCCTTCATCAGCTTTCATATGTCTTAAGGATTTCCTCCGCAACTTCCCGCCGTGTTATTCTTAAATCCATAGCCTGTTTTTCAATATAGCGATGTGCATCCGGCTCTGACATATGCAGATACTGGATTAGTGCGCACTTCGCCCGGTCTACCATGCGGATCTCCTGAATTTTTTGTTGCAGCCGAACATTTTCATTTTGCAAGTTCAGCATGCGTTTTCGTGAAGCGGAAACGATTCGCAGCGATTGAGAAAAAAGCTGTCTATTTACAGGCTTTGCCACAACAAACACGCCGTAATCCTCCGCCTTAGCGGCAACAGCCTCTGCATGCTCCGCCTTTATCATGAGAATAATACCGGCGCGTGTCATACGCGTAAGATCAAGGGCCAACTCTATGCCCGTTTCATCGGACAGCGGCGCATTGACCACAACAATGTCATAATCCGCCTCGATTAAAATACGGCGGGCCTGCGCGCCGCTTTCCACTATTGACGCATTCTGAAAAGCCGGCGTCCGTTTTAATTCTGCAAAAAAGGCCCGGCTTTTCTGCGTGCTTGTAACAATCAGTACTTTATCCATCACCGGCCTCTGTCTCTTTCCCTTACTAAACCAGAGAAAAATAAAGGTCGTGTTCCGCTTGCACCCGGTTTTTGGCGCTTTGGATCTTCTGGTACTCCGCACGCTTCGCCTTGCAGTATCTGTGCAGTACACGTTTTGGTATGACGCGTTCCACAAATTCGCTGTGCTCGGCAAGTTCCACCGCCTGTTCAAGCGTCGCCGGCAAGGCGGCAAGGCCGTCTTTACAGCCGTCTTCCAGTACAAAAAGATCCATATCCACCGGCGCCGGCAGCGGGAGACGTGCCTTAATCCCCTCAAGCCCTGCTTCAATTAAAAGCGCAAACGCATAATAAGGGTTACACGCAGCATCCGGCGACCGCAGTTCCATTCTGGTATATTCTCCTCCTGCCGCCGGGATTCGGACAAGCTGAGAACGGTTTTGATGCGACCATGTGATATATTTGGGTGCCTCAAAACAGCCGAAGCGGCTGTATGAGTTTGTCAGAGGATTCAAAAAAGCCGTAATCTCTGCGGCGCGGTGCAGAACACCCGCCATAAAACTCTCCGCTTCGGCACTGTGACCGGCTGTCCTTTCCTTAAAGAGGTTTATTCCTCCGCGGGAAAGAGACATATTGACATGTAGGCCACTGCCGCTTTGATCAAGAAACGGCTTTGGCATAAAGGATGCATACAGTCCATTGATTGCTGCAATAGATTTGACAGCTGATTTAAAGGCAATCAAATTATCCGCTGCTGTCAAGGCATCCGCATACTTAAAATCGATTTCATTTTGGCCTGGCCCTTGCTCATGATGTGAAGATTCCGGAAACATCCCCATTTCTTCTAAAGAAAGACAGATCTCCCTGCGCACATTTTCCCCCCGGTCGAGCGGGGAAACATCACAGTACGAACCATGATCAAAGGGATTTAAGGTCGGCGCCTGCCGCTCATCTGTTTCAAACAGATAAAATTCGCATTCCGTACCAATCCGGCAGGTATATCCCATTTTTCCTGCGTCCGCTGCGGCCTGTTTTAAAACCGCACGGCTATCGCCCTCAAAAACAGAGCCGTCCGGATTTTTTATGTCGCAGAACATACGGACAACCCCGCCGTGTGCCGGACGCCATGGAAGCACCGAAAGCGTCGCAGGATCCGGGATTAAAAAAAGATCGGAACGATCCACTGAAAGAAACCCCCGAATCGCAGAGCCGTCTATTGATATGCCCTGTGAAAAGGCACGCGGCAATTCGCCCGGCATAATCGAAACATTCTTAAGCGTTCCGAAAATATCACAAAAGGCAAGACGGATAAATTTGACGTCGTTTTCCTTTACAAACTGCAATACTTCCTTCGCGGTATAATCCATTTCGATCCCTCCAGACCCTTTTATCTATTATACAGCGTAGCGACTTTTTTTTCACTATTTTTTGATTTGGCATTTTCACGATTTTTCGCCTGAATTGCGCTTTAATTATGTGTGTATAGTTGACGATAAGGATTTTTGGTATCTGCTTCCAACACATAAAAAGGATGTTCCATTACCTTGTTTAAGTCGTATCCAAAATAGGAACAGAACAAATTGACCGGTTCAGAAATCTCATCAAGATCCATTTGATTTGCCTTGCGCACATCTACTTTTTCTGAAATCGAAGCAGGCGGCTGCGCACAGCGGAGGACAATTTTGCCGCCGTGCATTCCCGTCGCACAGAAATTTCCGACTATCGGCTCTTCTGCTTTTAGATTCAGTACAATAATGAGGCCGCCCGCCTGATATTCCCCCAAAAAGCTTCCTGCTTTTCCGCCTATCACAAGCAGCGGCTTTTTCTCGCGGTATGCTTTCATGTGAATTCCGGCGCGATAGCCAACGTTGTCCCGCACAAAAATGCTTCCGCCGCGCATTCCATAACCTGTGCCGTCCCCGCAGCTTCCATTTATAATAATTGTCCCGCCGTTCATGGTATCGCCTGTCGCTTCCTGCGCATTACCGGATGTACGGATCGTGCCGTCTGCAAAGTAAGCGCCCAAAGCGTTGCCCGGAATTCCATCTATCCATATATTTTTTCCGGAAAGGCCCGAAGCAATATACCTCTGCCCCATACACTGCTCTATAGTAATATCCGTATCTTCTGACTCCCGAATCTGTTCATTCAGTTTTTTAAAATGCATCAATCCGGCTGTAATCTTCATATTGTTTTTCCTCCCAGCTTATCCTCCCGATAGGCACGTGAAAAGGCCGCAAGCTGCGGTTTTTGGCAGATGAGTGCAAAATCGATCGTGTCCAAAGGCGTTTTGTTTCGCACCAAAGACGTATAAATACCGGCGCGCGCAATATCACCGATTAAAATAAAGCCGATCAGCTTATTATGCTTTACAAAAAACTTTTTATAGCAGTCCGGCCCATTTGCTATAACAATCCCGTCCCCGTCATAACTGCCGGCCGTGATGATATGCAGCCCGAAAAAACCGATGGCATTCATAGGGATTGCGTGGTCATGCGGCTTTTCTACTCCCGTCATATGCAACCCCGCAGTTTCCCCTTGCATATATGCATTTGGAAGCAACGCCAGAACACGATCCGTATCCGTTGTAATATCGTGGCTCTGGGCACAGTCTCCTGCCGCATAGACATCCGGCAGCGACGTACGGCAATAGGCGTCTGTTACGATCCCGCGTTCTACCGCCCCGCCTGCTTCTTTAAAAAGCGAAATGTTCGGACGGACTCCAACTGCCATAACCAGAATGTCGAACGGGATGCTTTTCCCGCTTTTTAATGCAGCTGTCTTTTCAGAAAAAGATTGTACACTGTCTGAAAGAAGGAATTGGATTCCCGCCTTTTCTAAATGCGCCTGCATGATAGACGAACCTTCCTCATCGAGGATAGACGGCAAAATCCGCGGCGCCATGTCGACAACGGTGATCTTCCCTACTTTGTCTGCAATCCCCTCCGCACATTTTAACCCAATCAAGCCTGCACCGATAATCAAGACATGCGCCGTCTGAAACAGCGCATCGCGAAGTGCGTGCGCATCATCCAAAGACAGGAAAGTATATTTTTTCTCCACGCGCTCAAGTCCAGCCGCGGGCGGTATAAAAGGGACCGAGCCTGTAGAAACCAACAGCTTGTCATAGTGTAAAACACTGCCGTCGTCTAATTCAATTTGCTTTTTTCCCGGCTCCAAGCGAACAGCACTTTTCCCCGCTAAGAAGGTTACATTATTCTTTTCATAAAAGTCATCCGGACGGTATTTCATTCGTTCTTCATCCGTTTTCCCACACAGCAAATAAGAAATCAAAGGCCTTGAATAGGTGTGATACGGTTCTTTCGATACGATCGTGACCGAGCCCTCCCGATCCTTTCTCCGAATTGCTTCCACAGCGCCGACGGCCGCTGCCGAATTGCCGATAATGATATATTTCATCGCGCGTCCCTCACCTTTCTTCAAACACGATCGCCCGGTTCGGGCAGCCTGCAACACAGGCCGGTTCGCCGCATGCATTTTTTAAACAGAGCTCGCACTTTTGTACGGCATGACCGGTTTCATCAGGCATAACTGCGCCGTAAGGGCAGGACAGGATACAAGTAAAGCAGCCCACACATTTATCATGGTCAATGGAAACCATCCCGTTGTCCACGCTGAGCGCACCGGTGATACATCCCTTCACGCAGAGCGGCTCTTCACAATGGCGGCACGAGACGGCAAAACAAATCCCGTCGTGCTCCTCAACCTGAATGCGCGGATGAATGGAAACACCCTTTAAAGCCTTTACCATATCGTCTTTCCCGCTATTGGCAAATGCACAGTTATATTCGCATAAGTGACAGCCTAAACACCATTTTTCATTGACATATACACGTTTCATCACTCATTCCCCCGCATGCCGGATCCCAAGAATATCCAGTTCTTTTTGCGTAAGCCCTACGCCGCGCAGCATCAGACGGTTCCCTCGCAGCGCTTCGATGGAATTGATCCCCATTCCGCCCATCATCTCTTTGATTTCATGATCCCATGCCGTTACCAGATGATATAGGCGTTCGCTTCCGATATCCGGGTTTAACCGTTTGACAAGGTCCGGCCGCTGGGTTGCAATGCCCCAGTTGCATTTACCGGAATGGCAGCTGCGGCAGAGATGGCAGCCAAGCGCCAGCAGTGCGGCTGTCCCGATATACACTGCATCCGCACCCAATGCAATGGCTTTTACAACGTCTGAACTTGAGCGGATAGAGCCGCCGACTACAATGGATACATTGTCTCGGATCCCTTCTTCACGCAGCCGCTGGTCAACTGCGGCCAATGCAAGCTCAATCGGGATTCCCACATTGTCGCGAATGCGGGTCGGCGCAGCACCTGTCCCGCCGCGAAACCCGTCAATCGCAATAATATCCGCGCCGCTTCTTGCAATGCCGCTGGCAATGGCCGCTACGTTGTGAACGGCGGCAATTTTAACAATCACTGGCTTTTTGTATTCGGTCGCTTCTTTTAAGGAAAAGACAAGCTGCCTGAGATCTTCTATTGAATAGATATCATGGTGGGGCGCCGGCGAGATTGCATCGGACCCCTCCGGAAT
>ERZ1090880.111-NODE-111-length-49493-cov-6.757717_pt1 | contig 49493 bp, 42 predicted proteins | sample MGYA00478471_ERZ1090880 | MGnify/ENA primary metagenome ERZ1090880 (study PRJEB33644, sample SAMEA5815734) | chicken gut metagenome | biome: Chicken; feature: Gastrointestinal Tract; material: Caecum | place: Ireland | collected 2019-01-01 | study: A study of the... | reverse complement strand
TATGTGGTCATGGTGATAGTAGGGTTCGCCCCCCGCGGGGCGAGTGAGTTGAAACATTTGATTTCGATATGTGGTCATGGTGATAGTAGGGTTCGCCCCCCGCGGGGCGAGTGAGTTGAAACATTTGATTTCGATATGTGGTCATGGTGATAGTAGGGTTCGCCCCCCGCGGGGCGAGTGAGTTGAAACATTTGATTTCGATATGTGGTCATGGTGATAGTAGGGTTCGCCCCCCGCGGGGCGAGTGAGTTGAAACATTTGATTTCGATATGTGGTCATGGTGATAGTAGGGTTCGCCCCCCGCGGGGCGAGTGAGTTGAAACGAAACAATTCTCAGTATGCTTGAAAATGCGCCTGGGTTCGCCCCCCGCGGGGCGAGTGAGTTGAAACGACCTCGAGGTAATGTTCGAACCACAACGGATCGGTTCGCCCCCCGCGGGGCGAGTGAGTTGAAACATGCTTTACGAAGGGCTGAGATCGGGCGAAGCCAGGGTTCGCCCCCCGCGGGGCGAGTGAGTTGAAACTTTGCGACAGATGTATGCAAATGCAAGGGTATTTGGTTCGCCCCCCGCGGGGCGAGTGAGTTGAAACCGTCTACACGCGCTTTGCATTCGACTACGTAATCGGTTCGCCCCCCGCGGGGCGAGTGAGTTGAAACGTGACGTCGGAGCCCCGCACCGCCGAGAGCGAGTGGTTCGCCCCCCGCGGGGCGAGTGAGTTGAAACTGCCGATTCAGCTAGCGGACGTCCCGGTACGAATGGTTCGCCCCCCGCGGGGCGAGTGAGTTGAAACGACAGATGATAGGGTTAATTTTACCTATTGTAGGGGTTCGCCCCCCGCGGGGCGAGTGAGTTGAAACGGGTTCAGGTAAGACATATCGGGCGGTCGAGTGCGGGTTCGCCCCCCGCGGGGCGAGTGAGTTGAAACATCCGATGACGTTTGACGTCGGGTTCCAAAACGCGGTTCGCCCCCCGCGGGGCGAGTGAGTTGAAACTGAGTTCCAAGACATTGAGCATCCACCCTAAAACGGTTCGCCCCCCCGCGGGGCGAGTGAGTTGAAACCCGAAACCCGTCGAAGCCGAAGAGGACGACGGAGGGTTCGCCCCCGCGGGGCGAGTGAGTTGAAACTTGCAAGGCAATCACCAAATCACGACGAAACTTGGGTTCGCCCCCCGCGGGGCGAGTGAGTTGAAACCGGCGACGTCGTATCTGCGCTCGATCGGCGTTGAGGTTCGCCCCCCGCGGGGCGAGTGAGTTGAAACTATTACTATCGATCGATCGTCGACGTCGTAAATGTGGTTCGCCCCCCGCGGGGCGAGTGAGTTGAAACTCGCGCCCGATTTTTTTATAGACAGCATATCAAGGTTCGCCCCCCGCGGGGCGAGTGAGTTGAAACGGTATGTGCAAGGGGACAATCCAGAATGGGATTTGGTTCGCCCCCCGCGGGGCGAGTGAGTTGAAACGAATAACACTACTAAACAAATTCAAGAAAGTACCGGTTCGCCCCCCGCGGGGCGAGTGAGTTGAAACGATCAGAAAACGCAACTACAGAGCCGTCATCGCTGGTTCGCCCCCCGCGGGGCGAGTGAGTTGAAACGTGCAACGCCGTCGCGTAATAGTCTTGCATTGTGGGTTCGCCCCCCGCGGGGCGAGTGAGTTGAAACGAAGACGCGATCCATAATTGAAAGTATAAATTACGGGTTCGCCCCCCGCGGGGCGAGTGAGTTGAAACGTCGGCGGAATTACCGGTATTGCTTCCGGCATAGGGTTCGCCCCCCGCGGGGCGAGTGAGTTGAAACCTGGTTGCGAAATTCGGCGGCATATCAGGACAGGGGTTCGCCCCCCGCGGGGCGAGTGAGTTGAAACGTTTTTATCCACTGTCCAAAACTCGCGCATGCCGGGTTCGCCCCCCGCGGGGCGAGTGAGTTGAAACTTAGTAAGGTATGCATTTCGCCGTGCCATGCTCTAGGTTCGCCCCCCGCGGGGCGAGTGAGTTGAAACCATTTTGTATTGATTACGTAACTGAGTCTTGCGGGTTCGCCCCCCGCGGGGCGAGTGAGTTGAAACTTGACGGTTACGTTCGCGTACCGTTGCCCTCTTCGGTTCGCCCCCCGCGGGGCGAGTGAGTTGAAACTTGCACGATTTATACCTCGAAACAAGCGGGTATCGGTTCGCCCCCCGCGGGGCGAGTGAGTTGAAACAAGTAACACTATATATTTTTTCATGCTTGTCCTGGTTCGCCCCCCGCGGGGCGAGTGAGTTGAAACTGAATCGGATGGCAAGACTGCAAAACAGTCTAAAGGGTTCGCCCCCCGCGGGGCGAGTGAGTTGAAACGCTTACAGTAAAGAAGAGAATCCGAAAATTGCGGTGGTTCGCCCCCCGCGGGGCGAGTGAGTTGAAACTGCATATTGCGAGCAATGTAAATTTTCTGCTAAAGGTTCGCCCCCCGCGGGGCGAGTGAGTTGAAACGCGACTGATTTTGGTGCATTGGAGAAGGAGATTTGGTTCGCCCCCCGCGGGGCGAGTGAGTTGAAACACAGACAGCGAGACGACGGTTGAGAGATCCGTCAAGGTTCGCCCCCCGCGGGGCGAGTGAGTTGAAACGCGACAGTAAACACGCAGACAACGACTCTCCGCAGGTTCGCCCCCCGCGGGGCGAGTGAGTTGAAACGATCGTTCGGCGAGGGATCTACATCGTCTATCATGGTTCGCCCCCCGCGGGGCGAGTGAGTTGAAACTTGATCGAGGAGGAACGAATGAACGAAGATTTTTGGTTCACCCCCCGCGGTGCGAGTGAGTTGAAACACGGACAAACACTTCATCTTCGCCAAATTGATCAGGTTCGCCCCCCGCGGGGCGAGTGAGTTGAAACTTGGGATAGTAGATAGTGCGATCTACATAGACGAGGTTCGCCCCCCGCGGGGCGAGTGAGTTGAAACTAGTGATCTCCTTGCCTATCGCGAACTCGTTGTGCGGTTCGCCCCCCGCGGGGCGAGTGAGTTGAAACGACCTCGATGTAATGTTCGAACCAAACCGGATCCGGGTTCGCCCCCCGCGGGGCGAGTGAGTTGAAACCTCCGTGTCGCTTATCCAAGACTTCGGCTTTGCGAGGTTCGCCCCCCGCGGGGCGAGTGAGTTGAAACATCGTTGGTGTCAACGCTATGCCGGAAAGGGTATCGGTTCGCCCCCCCGCGGGGCGAGTGAGTTGAAACATTATCATCGTTAATCAGACCACGACGGCGAACAGGTTCGCCCCCCGCGGGGCGAGTGAGTTGAAACTAGTATCATGTTTGACATGTACACCTCCGATATTGGTTCGCCCCCCGCGGGGCGAGTGAGTTGAAACGAAACGATCACGCTTGACGTGCATCCCACCGTGTGGTTCGCCCCCCGCGGGGCGAGTGAGTTGAAACGCTGAATCGGCAGAGCCTGTCAGATCGCGTATAGGGTTCGCCCCCGCGGGGCGAGTGAGTTGAAACTTGATTTGCTTTCGGCAAGGCGAAAGGACGGTGCGGTTCGCCCCCGTGGGGCAAGTAGGTGGGACTTCTAAACATGTTAAGGAGTTATTTTAGAGAAAATGCTAAAATTTCATGAGATCAAAACGCGAATGACCGCCGGAATATAGCTATGATTACAAAAAGTCCATTTTGGGCAGTAAAAATTATAGTTAATATATAATTAGGAGGCAAAGTAGATGTGGTTGTTAATTGTAATCGTAATATTAGCTATATTGGTGGGGCTTTCAAAAGGCTTGAAGCGATAGGTAGGAAGCGGGCGAGAGCGTTGAAACTTAGATTATCGTAATATGACATCAAACTATGCCAGGTTCGCCCGTGCGGGAAGAATTAATGCCCGATTGTTTAGCGACTGCGATTTACCGTTATAAGGGGGTATTTTTAATATTAGACACCCAAGATTTCGATGCAAAAATAAAAGAGCCGCGGGTTCAAACGCGTCTCTTTTTGGCGGAGAAAGAGGGATTTGAAAGGAGAGAACGGAGAGAGCGACGGAATAGCGAGCGAGAGGGTGAGAGGTGAATATGCAGAAGCAGATTGCGCGAGCGTCACGATTTCGATGCCTGAAGTTTGCAGCGGAGCGGAGAGCGAGGCGAAGGGCGAGACAAAGGAAAAGGAGCATACTTGCGCATGCTCCTTTTTTGGATCGCTTTAAGTCTAAGCTCGAAGCGTTGGCGGAGAAAGAGGGATTTGAAAGGAGAGAACGGAGAGAGCGACGGAATAGCGAGCGAGAGGGTGAGAGGTGAATATGCAGAAGCAGATTGCGCGAGCGTCACGATTTCGATGCCTGAAGTTTGCAGCGGAGCGGAGAGCGAGGCGAAGGGCGAGACAAAGGAAAAGGAGCATACTTGCGCATGCTCCTTTTTTGGATCGCTTTAAGTCTAAGCTCGAAGCGTTGGCGGAGAAAGAGGGATTTGAACCCTCGCTACGGTTTCCCGTACTACTCCCTTAGCAGGGGAGCCCCTTCGGCCTCTTGGGTATTTCTCCGTATTTTCGTTAAGTACGATAATGATAACATATATCGGCAGGTTTGTCAAAATAAATTATGCAGTTGGGCGAAAAAGGGAGATCGCGGGAGCGTATGTCGCGGCGGTCGGGATAATTGGCGGAGCTTTTCTCATACTATTTCCGTTTGAGGTGACGTATGGAAAAATTGGGAACGGAAAGAAGCATCGATCCGGTCGGCAGGATCGTGATACCTGCGCAGATGCGGGAGAAATACTGTCTCGGATACGGGGACAGGGTGATGGTGTCGGACAACGGCAGGGGCTTTACGGTCACACCCGTAGAGGCGGGCTCAATAGGAGCAGATAAGGCGGAGGCGTTGGGTGCGGCGCTGACGACCCGCGAGGCGTCGGTCGGAGTGTGTTCCAAAAGGAAATTGCTCGGAGGCGGAGGCGTTTTTGCGGATAAAAAGGGGTTTTCGCTTCTCGCTCAAACCGCAGGAGCCGTCGCGGAGGGAAGAACGGTGTTTTTCGACGACCTTGCGATAGGGAGAGGTTTTTCCGTTCCTTGTACGGTCTTTCCGATTATCAAAGACGGAAAACCGATAGGCGCGCTGTTGGTGTCTGCCGAAAAAGCCGTATCGGATAAGGGATCGGCGTTCTACGAGGCGGCGGCGAAAGTCGTGGCTTTGCTCGCATAATGCGCAAAGGTTCGTTGGCCGCGGCTACGGCAGCGCTTGCGCTGACTTCGCTTGCGGCGAAAGTATTGGGTGCGGTCTACCGAATACCGCTCACCAATCTTCTCGGGGCGGAAGGTATGGGGCTTTATCAGACCTTCTTTCCCGTTTATGCGCTGTTTATTACGTTGACATCGGGCGCGCTTCCCGCCGTGGTCAGCAGATACGCGGCATATTACGACGCGTCCGGACGCAACTGCGGAGAAGTGCTTGCCGCGGCGAAAAAGCTTTGTCTGGCGGTCGCGGCGTCGGGCACGCTGCTGTTTGCGGCGGCGGCGTATCCGATCGCGGGATTGCAGGCGGCTTCCGAGAGCGCGGCGGGTTATTTCATACTCGTGCCCGCAGTCGCGGCGGTCGCTTACTCGTCGGTTTATCGAGGCTGGTTTTTGGCAAAAAACCGAACTTCCGTATGCGCCGCGGCACAGACCGCCGAACAGGGGATAAAACTGGTATTCGGATTGGCTCTTGCCGCGTTTCTTGCGAAATACGGATTCGTTTACGCCGTTTACGGAGCTCTTGCGGCGGTGACGTTGTCCGAGTTTGCGGGGGCTTTCATATTGAGAGCCGTCTACGGGAAGAGTAAAGAAAAATTGCCTGTATGTGTAGATAAAACGCTTTTTAAGGATCTGGCGCGTTCGATGCTTCCGATGCTTGCTTCAGCTTTGGTGCTCCCGATAGTGACCTTTGTGGACAGCTTCGCGATCGTGCGTCTGCTTGCCGCTTACGGATCGGAAGAAACCGCGGCGAGGCAGCAATACGGTCTGCTTACGGGAGCGGTAGGGACGTTGGTCAATCTGCCCGTAGTCGTGGCGCTGTCCGCGTCTGTGGCAGTGCTGCCCAAGCTGACGTCCGAATTGGTCGCGAACGGGAAAAACGCCGCTCATGCAAAGACGAGTTCCGCCGTCGGATACTGCCTGATGTTTTCTTTGCCGTGCGCGATAGGATTCGCGCTGTTTGCACCGGAGATACTGGGATCGTTGTATCCCGCTCTGTCGTATGCCGAGATCGCGTCGGCGGCGCAGATGCTGCGCATACAGTCCGCAGGAGTGGTCTTTGCCGCGGCGATGCAGGTCCTTTGCGCTTCGCTGCAGGCGTTGGGCAAGGTCAGAAGCGTGATGGTCTACATGGCGGTGGGCGGCGCGTGCAGATTGCTGCTGCAAGCGGTGTTGATGCCGAAGATCGGGATCGTCGCCGCTCCGATAGCCCAATGTTCCATGTACGCGCTGGTAACGGTCCTTGCCGCGCTCGGTTACAGACAGGAAACGGGCTCGGGAGTTATTGCGTTGAATATGTTTGCCAAAACCGCCCTCGCGGGTGTTATAATGATAGCTGCGGAACTCGGCGTGACCGCGCTCGGAGCGTCGCCCGCCGTTAAGTTGGCGGTTGCGGTCGCGGTAGGAGCGGTGACGTTCTTCGGAACGCTGTTCGCCGTGAAAGCGATCGTGCCGAAAAGGCGCGGCGTTTCCGCAAAATACCCGGAGGACGGAAAGAATGGCCGCGGAGAAAAGAACGTACAGAGAAATTAAAACGGGCACGCTGACCGTGGACGCGAAAGCGTTTGCAGCGGCGGAAGATTTTTATTACGACACGAGATCCGAATTGAAAATAACCGACGTCGGAGAGAGCGACGCGCAGGCGGTCGCCGACAAGCTGTCGCAGCTTGTCGGGGCCGACGCGGAAGTTTGCTGCGACGGGAGAAAGACGCGCGCCGCCGATATCGTACCGTGTAAAGAGGCTTCTCTCGAGCCGCTTTCTTTCCTTGACAAGAAAAGGCACGATTTCGCGGACTTGATACGGATCATGAGAAGACTTTGCGCCGAAGACGGGTGCGAGTGGGATAAGGCTCAGACTCACGAGAGCATACGCGCCAACGCGGTCGAAGAAGCGTACGAACTCGTCGAGGCGATAAACAACAAAGACATCCCCAATATTCGCGAAGAGTGCGGCGACGTGATGCTGCAAAGCGTATTTCATTGCCGTATCGCAGAAAAGAACGGGGAATTTACCGTGAGCGACGCTCTGACCGAATTATGCGAAAAGCTGATACAGCGGCATCCGCACGTTTTCGGAGACGTGGTGGCGACAAATCCCGAGGAAAGTCTTTCTTCCTGGGAGGCGGCAAAGGCGAAGGAAAAGGGAGCGTACGGCGCGGTGGCGAAGATGAAGCGAACCGCAAAGGCTCTGCCCGCCGTAGAGCGCGCCGTAAAAGTGCAGAAGGCGGCGAAAAAGGCGGGCTTCGATTTCGCAAATGCCGATGACGCGGCGAAAAAAGTAGGCGAGGAACTCGCGGAATGTCTTTCGGCGTCGGATACGGAGAGGGAGATGGAATGCGGAGATCTGCTGTTTGCGGCGGTCAACGTGATAAGATTGCTCGGGATCGATCCCGAGATCGCTCTGTCAAGGTCGGTCGCAAAGTTCGTTTCGAGATTCGAAAGACTGGAAGCCGCCGCGGGCGTACCTGTCGGAGAGCTGACGCCCGAGCGTGCCGACGAACTGTGGGAAGCGGTGAAAGCCGATGAAAATAGGTAACGCGATACTGCCTTCGCGTATCGTCGCGGCGCCGCTTGCCGGATTCAGCGACGTCGGATTCAGGCGGCTGTGCGCGGAAGCGGGGGCGGGTATTACGTACACCGAAATGATCTCGGCAAAGGGGCTGGTTTACGGGAGCGCGAAGACGGAAGATCTTCTTCACACGACCGACGCGGAGAAGGTCAGGGCAGTGCAGATATTCGGCAGGGATCCCGAAATAATGCTTGCGGCGGCGAAGCATCCCGCCTTGGAAAAATTCGATGTCATAGACGTAAACATGGGCTGTCCCGTACCCAAGATAGTGGGCAACGGAGAGGGGAGCGCGTTGCTGAAAGAACCCGATACGGCGGCGGCGGTCGTGAAAAAGCTCACGGAAAGCGGCAAGCCGATAACGGTAAAATTCAGAATAGGATTCGAAAAAAATTCTCGTACCGGTGTTGATTTTGCTAGAAAAATGCAGGACGCGGGAGCTTCGGCTCTCACCGTACACGGCAGGACGCGGGAACAGTATTATTCCGGCAGCGCGGACCGCGAGTACATAGCCGAGGTCGTATCCGCCGTAGAGATACCCGTGATAGCCAACGGCGACGTGTTTTCGGCGGAAGACGTCGGGGAAATGCTTCGCGTTACGGGCGCCGCCGGCGTGATGATAGCGCGCGGCGCTTTGGGATGCCCGTGGATATTTGCGGACGCAGAGGGCAGACCGCGGCCTTGGAAGACGAGGCGAGAGGCGGCTGAGGAACATATCTCAACCATGCTCGCGTTCCACTCCGAAACGTACGTCGCCGCCAACATGAAAAAACATCTCGCCTATTACGTAAAAGGGCTGTCGGGCGGAAAGACGTTCAAACAGGCGGTGTTCGAGAGCAAAGACATGGACGGTTTGTATAAGGCGTTGGACGGCTGTCCGTTGATGGATCTGCCGTTGTAGCGTTCTCGGAAAGAGGCCGCGCGCATATATATGCCGTATGGACTGCGGATATTTTACGGACAGAGAGGAGTTCGGAGCGCGGCAGGGCGCTCCTTCGTTTTCCGCTTTCGGCAGCGGAGGCGATATAGAACTGCTGCTCGCGCCGACAAGCGCGGCGGCTTTTGCCGAAGCCGTGCGGGCGTTGAGGCTCGGCGGAGAAAGATTCGAGGTGTTGGGAAGAGCGACTAACGTACTTTTTCCCGACTGCCGTACCGAAGGCGCGGTGCTGTCTACGGGCGGACTGAGAGGAGAAGAGGTCCGCGGAGGAACGGTATGGCTCGCCGCGGGGGAGAAACTCGGAGCCGCGGCACAGAGAGCGCAGAAACGCGGTCTGTCGGGGTTGGAAAACATCGCTTCGGTCCCGGGCAGCATAGGAGGCGCGATCGCGATGAACGCGGGAGCGTACGGCAGAGAGATATGCGAGCTTGTCGAATACGTAGACGTGCTCTCGGACGGGAAGACGGCAAGACTGTCGCCGCAGGAGTGCGGATTCGGTTACCGCTCCAGCGTGTTCGGAAAGGATACGATAGTCATAGGGGCGGCGTTGAAACTCGTACAGGCGTCGCCGTACGACGTTGCGGAGAGTATGAGAGAATTCAAACGGCGCAGGACCGCTTCGCAGCCGTCGGGCAGATCCCTGGGCAGCGTTTTCAGACGCGCGGAGGGGACGTCGGCGGGATGGTTCGTCGAGAGGGCGGGATTCAAAGGCGCACGCGCGGGAGGCGCGGAGGTTTCGCGCAAACACGCCAATTTCATCGTCAATCGCGGCGGAGCGACTTCCGCCGATTTCGTTGAGCTCATGGAGAGGGTACGCGACGGGGTCAAAGCGTATTGCGGAACGGAACTCGTTCCCGAAGTCGTCATATTGCGCGGCTCTCAAATTTTACATTGACTCCGCCGTCTTTTCTTTACTTTGTTTGAGCTATAATTTATAATATAATTCCGCGCGGATACGTCCGCGTGAGAGGAAAAGACGATGAAGATTACCGCAGATTTTCACTCGCATACAAGATATTCGCACGGAACGGGTACTGTCGAAGACAACGTATTGGCGGCCATGAGCCTCGGGTTGCGCGCGCTGGCGATCACCGATCACGGCGAGAGGCATCCTCTGGTCGGGGTAAAGCCTTCGCGCTTCGACGAGATGAGGCGCGACGTTATGACCGTCGCGAAGGAAAACCGTTTCCGAGTGCTGTTGGGGATAGAAGCCAATATACTGAGCCCGCGCGGAGAGATAGATCTTTCCGAGGAAGACGCGGACAAGCTGGACATAGTGCTCGCGGGATTTCATCTTACGGCGTATCCGCCGAGATTCCGGGATTATTTTGCGCTGCCGTTCAACGGGCTCACGCGGTATATATGCAAGAACAGCGCAAGGCAGAAGGCGATGAACACGGACGCTTTCGTGAGAGCCGTCACGGAAAACCGCATAGACGTGCTTACGCATCCCGGATTCAGGATAGACGTGGATCTCAAAGCGATAGGAGAAGCGTGCGCCGCGGTCGGCACGTACATGGAGTTGTCGTCAAGGCACCGCACTCCCGATCTTAAAGGAGCGGAAGCGGCGGCGAACGCCGGCGCCAAGTTCATCATAAACAGCGACGCGCACAAGCCGGCGCTGGTAGGTAAATGCGACTACGCTCTGGAGTTGGCGGACAAGCTCGGACTGGGCGAAGACGAAGTCGTCAACGTTTCGGACAGACCGGTCGTATTCCGCAGGGGGCTCGAAGTATGAACGTCACCGAAGAGATCAGAAAGGAGATCGCGATCGGAGAGAGGGATACGCGCGAAACGAAGATCTGCTTTCTCGCGGCTCTGGTAAAGGCGGCGGGCTCTCTGACGTTGAAGAACAACAAGCTCGGGCTCGAAATCGAGAGCAAGAGCCGCTCGACGGCGCTTGCGGCGGTCATGTTGTTCAAGGAACTTTTCGGCGTCGAAGTCGAGTTTTCGTATTTTTCGGCGCAGAAACTGTACTTCGCCTCCGTCAAGCCCGGCAGGGCTAAAGAGATAGCCGGGATCCTGCTTCCCGACGACGCGCTCACCGAACCGGGCTTGGGCAGGACGTTTGCCACGCAGGAAGAGGAAGCGGCGTTCGCAAGAGGTTTGTTCACGGCAAACGGATCGGCGTACGTTCCCGACGACGAGGGCGGAGGATACCATCTCGAATTTTCTTTTTTCGGAGAGGAGAGCGCGAAGAGATTCGCCGAGATCCTTGGCGAATACGATATCGCGGTCTCTATCGCGGAGAGGGGCGAGTATTACGGAGTTTACTGCAAGTCGGGCTCGGCGATGAGCGATATCCTGGCTTTTATGGGCGCGTATGACGGAGTTCTCAGACTCAACGAGCTGATAGTGCGCAGGGCGGCGCTCAACAATATCAACAGGGGCGTGAACTGTTCGATAGCGAACATGGACAAGGCTCAGCGCGCCGCCACTCAGCTGATCGAGGCGATAGCGCGGCTGAAAGCCGAGGGGACGTACGAGCTGCTCGATCCGAAGCTGAAGAGCGTATGCGAGGAGAGGGAAAAGCATCCCGATTATACCATGGCGCAGCTTGCCGAGGCGCTGGGGATAAGCAAGAGCGGGCTCAACCACAGGATAGAAAAGATATTGAAAGAGGACGGAAAGGATGAAGGAAAACGGTAACGTGACGGAAGAAGTCTTCGAAACGGGCGCGGAAAACGGCGACGAAGCGCTTTTGCGCGAGCTCGACGAAGAGGAAGCCGCCGAGGAGGCGGCGGAAGCGCCTGCGGGAGAGGAAAACGCCGCGCAGGAAGTCAAAGAGAAAGCGGAAGAGAAAAAAGAGGAGCCTGCGCCCCCTCCGAAAAAGCCTTTCGTGCATCTGCACGTGCATACCGAATTCAGCCTGTTGGACGGCGCGGCGCGGCTCGTATCGAGCGATCATCACAGTTTTCCGCTGATACGGAAAGCCATCGAAAAGGGGATGCCCGGACTTGCGATAACCGATCACGGCAATATGTTCGGCGTATTCACGTTCTACAAGGCGGCGAAAAAAGCCGGGATAAAGCCGATCATAGGCTGCGAATTCTACACCTGCGACAATATGTACGAACAGAGCGGGAGAATGGGGAGCTTCAATCATCTTCTGCTCATAGCCAAAAACGACGAGGGCTACCGCAACCTCGTTCAGATGGACAGCAAGGCGTATGTGGACGGTTTTTATTATAAACCGAGGATCGACATCGATCTGCTCAGGCAGCACAGCAAGGGAGTGATATGTCTTTCGGCGTGTCTGTCGGGCAAGATCCCCGAACTGCTTCTGGCAAACGATTACGAGGGGGCAAAGGCGTATGCGGTAATGCTGCGGGATATGTTCGAGCCGGGTGATTTCTATATCGAGATACAGGATCACGGTCTGGAAGAACAGCGCAGGATCAACCCTCTGCTCGTCAAACTCGCGCGCGAGATAGGCGTCAAAGTCGTCGCGACCAACGACGTGCATTATACCGAAAAGTCGGACGCCGAGATGCACGACGTGCTCCTGTGCATACAGACGGGCAAGACGATAGACGACCCTCAGCGTATGCGCTTCGACTCGGACGAGTTTTATCTCAAAACGTACGATGAAATGATGCAGGTCTTTTCGTGGTGTCCCGAAGCGGTCACCAACACGTTGGAGATAATGGACAAGTGCAACGTCCATATCGAAAAACAGGACTTGCAGCCGCCGTACAAACCCGACGACGGGTCCACGCCCGAAGAGTATCTGCGCAGGAAAGCGTTCGAGGGGCTCAAATGGCGTTACGGCGAGATCACTCCCGAGATAAGGGAACGCGCCGAACACGAGCTCAACGTCATAATCACCAAAGGCTTCGCGGAATATTATCTGATAGTCTGGGACTTCATAAATTACGCCAAAACGCACGGTATCCCCGTGGGAGCGGGCAGAGGATCCGGCGTGGGCAGTATCGTCGCGTACGCGATACAGATCACCAACGTGGATCCGCTCAGGTACAATCTTCTTTTCGAAAGATTCCTCAATCCCGAGAGAGAATCGCCGCCCGACTTCGACGTGGACTTCTGTTTCGAAAGGCGCGGCGAGGTCATAGATTACGTCATACGCAAATACGGCAAGGACAAGGTATGCCAGATCCTGGCTCTGGGTACGATGAAGGCGAAAGGCGCGATAAAGGACGTCGCGAGAGTTTACAACGTGCCTCTGCCCGACGTAAACAAGCTGACCAAAATGATCGCCAACAATCCCAAGGTCACGCTTGCCAAGGTCTTCCGCAGGTCGGAAAAAGAGGAGGACGCCAAGCTTTATTCGCCCGAAGCGGTCGAAATGTACGAGTCCAATCCGCAGATACGCGAGGTCGTGGACATGGCGTTCAAGATCGAGGGCATGCCGCGCAACTGCTCCAAGCACGCGGCGGGCGTCGTCATATGCAAGGAAGTCATATCCGATTACGTGCCGCTCCAACGCAACGGCGAGGATATCACCACGCAGTTCCAGAAAGAGGAAGTCGAGGAGATGGGGATGCTCAAAATGGACTTTCTGGGGCTTAAAACTCTGACCGACCTTGCCAAGGCGCGCCAATACGTGTACGAGGACCACGGAGTGGACGTGGATTTCGAAAAACTGGGTTACGACGATCCCAACGTCTACAAACAGATAAGCAGCGGCGATACCGACGCGGTGTTCCAGCTCGAATCCGCGGGCATGAAAAAGTTCATGAAGGAGCTGCAGCCGAACAGCCTCGAAGACGTAATAGCGGGAATATCGCTCTACCGTCCGGGCCCGATGGACAGCATACCCAAATACATAGAGTCGAAAAACCATCCCGAAAATATCACCTACAAGCATCCTTTGCTCGAACCGATACTCAACATGACTTACGGCTGTCTTGTCTATCAGGAACAGGTCATGCAGATCGTGCAGGCGCTCGCGGGTTATTCGCTCGGGGCGGCGGACATACTGCGCCGCGCGATGGGCAAGAAGAAGACCGACGTCATGACCGCTCAGCGCAACATATTCCTGCACGGCGCACCTGCCGAAGAGGCGGTCTATACCTCTACCGGAATGGTCGAAAAACAGGCGAAACTCGCGATCCCCGGAGCGCTCGCGCTCGGGATAGACGAAGACGTCGCCAACGATATCTTCAACGAGATGGAGAGCTTTGCGAAATACGCGTTCAACAAGTCGCACGCGGCGGCGTATGCGGTGCTCGCGTACGAAACGGCTTTCTACAAGAGATATTACAATATAGAACTGCTCGCCGCGGTCATAAACAACCGCATAACGTCCGCGGACGAGGTGCAGAAGTATCTCACGTTCCTCAAAGAAGGCGGAACGGAGATCCTTCCCCCCGACATCAACAAGAGCGGAGTGTTCTTCAAGGTCGAGGGCGACAAACTGCGTTACGGACTCAACGGTATAAAGAACGTCGGAGAGGAGGCGATGCGCCGCCTCGTGGAGGAAAGAGAACGCGGAGGCGATTACAAGAGCATATCGGATATGCTTGACAGGCTCGAGGCGGGAACTCTCAATAAGCGCATCATGGAAAGTCTGATCAAGGCGGGAGCTTTCGATTGTTTCGGGCATACGAGAGCCGCGCTCATGGCGAGTTACGAAAGGCTTCTCCAGGTCAGCGCCAGCGACAAGAAAAAGAGGGAAGGCGGACAGATGTCGCTCTTCGATCTGTTCGAGGATTCCGTCGAGGACGATATACCGCCGATGCCCGAATATCAGCCCAGACAGAAACTCGCGTACGAGAAAGAGGCCCTGAACATTTATATGTCGGGGCATCCGCTCGACGGATATATCGAAAAGTACAAACAGGAGAAGTTCACTTTGGCGCCTCTGCGCGACTATCTGAAATCGATAGCGCAGGCGGGCGACGACGAGACCGCGGACGACGCGGAAGCCGCTTCGGGAGAAGCCGACGCCGTGGTCAGGGAATATTCGGACAAGCAGGTCACGCTCTGCGGTATGTTGGGCGGGATAAGCAAGAAGATGACCAAGACGGGCAAGATGATGGCGTACGCCACGCTCGAAGACCTCTATGCGTCGATAGAACTGGTATTTTTCCCGAACACATACGATAAGGTCAAGGACAGACTTGCGGAGGATTCGATCGTGCGCGTCTTCGGCAAGCTGCAGCTCGAAGACGGGAGGGCGAACCTGCTCGTATCCGATCTGGGGCCGTGGGGCGAAGAAGAAGAGGAGCCGCAGGAAGAGGAGGAGAAGGAGTCCGCGCCGTCGGAATGCCTTTTCATAAACATCGTCAGCGAGGAATGCGAAAGGGCGGTAGAGGATCTGCTGCGCTTCAACAGGGGCAGACACGACGTCTATATGCAGAAAAACAGGACGCTTTACAAGTCGGCGTACAGGGCAGATCTCGACGGCTCGCTCGTGTCGCAGATAAAGGCTACCGTGGGCGCGGGCAACGTGATCGTCAAACCGTTCCGCGCAAAAAAATAAATATAGCGAAAGTATTGGCGTTTTGCGCCGATATTTGTTATAATTGCAATGGTTTGAGGTGAATATGGACGAGCATTACTATCAAAGCGACGAATATATCGTCATCAAGGCCATCGGCTCTCCCGTACAGATCATAGGTCTGACCAGAGGGGACAGCACAAAGCCGCACCATACCGAAAATCTCGACAAGAACGAGGTCTTCGTCATGCAGTTCACCGAAAAGACCTCCGCGATCAAGGTAAGAGGGAAAGCCGAGATCTATACCAGACACGGAGTTGTCACCAGCGGAGAGTGACGTCAGGAGTTTTATGAAAAGGATAGGTATACTGACCAGCGGAGGCGACGCCCCGGGAATGAACGCCTGTATAAGGGCGGTCACGCGTTACGCGATCTACAACGGACTCGAGGTCTACGGGGTCGAGCGCGGCTATATCGGACTTATTTACAACAATATTTTTCAGATGAACAAGCGCAGCGTCTCCGACATCATACAGAGAGGCGGCACTATCCTCAAGACCGCGCGCAGCGAGGAATTCAAACAGGTCGAATATATGCAGCAGGCTGTCGACAACATGGAGGCGTACGGGCTCGAAGGGCTCGTCGTCATCGGAGGCGACGGCAGTTTCAGGGGCGCGAAGGACCTTTACGACAAATTCGGCATACAGGTGGTCGGCATTCCCGGCACGATAGACAACGATCTTGCATATACCGATTTCACGCTCGGATTCGACACGACCGTCAACACGGTGCTCGGCGCCATCAACAATCTGCGCGACACGATGACTTCGCACGACAGAGTGTGCATCATAGAGGTCATGGGCAGAAAGTGCGGAGATATCGCGCTTTACGCGGGACTCGGCGGCGGCGCGGAGATAATCCTTGTGCCCGAAGAGCCGTTCGATCTCAACGCTGTTGTCAAGAGCATAAAACTCAATCAGAGGATAGGCAAGACTTCCGACATAATCGTGCTTGCGGAGGGCGTCTGCAAGGCGGAGGAACTCAAAGCCAGGCTCAAAGAAAACGGCGTTACCGGTTCCATCAAGACGACTACGCTGGGATATATCCAGAGAGGCGGCACGCCCAGCAATCAGGACCGCACTCTGGCGGCGGAATTTGCGATAAGAGCGGTCGATCTTCTGCTCGAAAACAGGGGAGGCAGAGTGGTCGGCATCCGCAACAATGCGATAGTGGACGAGGATATCGGCGAAGCACTTGCGATGGAGAGGCGTTTCAACGACGATCTTTACAAGAAATCGCGCATTCTCAGTCTGTGACGCAAAGCGCCCTACGGCGCAGGCAAACAACCGTACAATACGGAAAAATATAAGATCCCAAGGAGGATAACAACATGGAAAAATTGGTCGGAGCCTGTATGTTCGGACAGTCCGGAGGTCCCACCTCGGTCATCAACTCGTCCGCCGCGGGCGTCTTTACCGAAGCGCTCAAACAGGATTGCATCACCGCCGTTTACGGCGCCGCGCACGGTATAAGAGGCGTACTCGAAGAGAAGTTCTACGACATCTCCAAAGAGGATATCAAAGAGCTCATGCTGCTCAAAAACACCCCGTCTTCCGCGCTCGGCTCGGTCAGATACAAGCTCAAGCCCGAGAAAGTGGACGACACCGATTACAAGAGACTGCTCGAAGTGTTCAAGAAGTACAACATCCGCTACTTCTTCTATAACGGAGGCAACGACTCCATGGACACCTGCAACAAAGTCAGCAAGTTCATGAAGAAGTCGGGTTGGGAGTGCCGCGTCATCGGCGTGCCCAAGACCATCGACAACGACCTGTTCGGCACCGATCACTGCCCCGGATACGGCAGCGCGGCGAAATACGTCGCCACGACTATCATGGAGCTCAAACTCGACGCCAACGTCTACGACACCCCGATGATCACCGTCGTGGAGATCATGGGCAGACACGCGGGATGGCTCACCGCAGCCGCCAGCCTCGCCAACTACAAGGGGCTGGGCGCGGATCTCATCTACCTGCCCGAGATACCGTTCTCCGTCGATAAGTTCAAGAGCGACGTCAAGGCGGTCATGCAGAAGAACGGCGGCAAGTGCATGGTAGCGGTCTCCGAAGGCATATCCGACGACAAGGGCAACCTGATCGCGGAAGTGCTCGCGGGCGGCGATCTCGCGAAGGATTCTTTCGGACACGCGCAGCTCGGAGGCGTGGGCGCGGCTCTCGCCAATATGTGCAAGAGCGAGTTCGGCTGCAAGACCAGAGCGGTCGAGTTCTCCCTCATGCAGAGATGCGCGGCTCATCTCGCGTCCAAGACCGACGTCGAAGAGGCGTTCAAAGCAGGCGCCGCCGCCGTCAAGTATGCGGTCAGAGGCACCAGCGATAAGATGGTCATCCTCAAAAGGGATATGAGCTCCGGTAAGTATAAGTGCAAGATCGGCGTTATGGGCGTCGCCAAGGCGGCAAACACCGAAAAGAAAGTTCCGCTCGAATGGATAATCAACAACGGCACGATGCTTTCGCAGGAGTACGTGGACTACGCTCTGCCGCTCATTCAGGGCGAGAGCAAGGCTCCGCTCGAGGACGGACTTCCCAGATTCGCGCAGCTTAAAAAAGTGCTCGTGAAATAACGGCTGTTTACGGCAACGCGAGCCGGCGGAGTTGTCCGCCGGCTTTTCGTATCCGTCGGATCGAAGAGCTTCGGCTTATTCGGAAAAGCAATGTGAAAAGACCTCCCGGAAGGGAGGTCTCGATTTTATGTTTTTTCGTACCCGTGTCGATAACTTTGCGATAAGGTTACACGTATCGGTACCCGACTTTGTCCTCTACGTATTTTCTTGCCAGATCGAAAAACTTGCGGCTTATGGGCCTGCGGTAATGCCACAGGTGGAAGCAGTGTTCTCCGCATCCCTTCGCACGGTATTCGCGGTACGGGATACCGAGAGCGTTCAGCTTTTCGAAGAGTATCTTTTCGTTTCCGCCGACGAATGCGTCGAATCTGCCGTAGGCGATCATCACGTCCCGAGGGAAACGCTCGTCTATGAAGTTTACGGGGTTCATCAGATCGTAATCGGGGAATTCCGCCAGACGCTTTCTGCCGTAGCCGCCCGTCATCTCTCTGAACATCTTGTCGGAGAGGGGTATTTTCGCCATGCTCGCCGGATCGTACGCTCCGCAGGCGAGAATGCCTCCTTTGAAGCGCAGAGGCGATTCGACCGCGCCTATCCTGGCCTTTACCTCGGCATTGTCCTGGATAGCCAGTACCAGACAGGCGAGCTGTCCTCCCGCGCTGTCGCCGGTGACCAGTACGTTCGATAGATCGAGATTGTAATTGTCGGCGTTGTCGCAGATCCACTTGAAGCAGGAAAAGAGGTGTCTGACGCAGCCGGGATAGACGAAACGCGGCGACAGCCCGTAGTTGGGACTGACCACGAACAGACCCATATCCGCGAACGCGCGGTTGAGTCCTCTGCGCCAGTACTTGTCGCCGGTGATCCATCCTCCGCCGTGTATGTCTACGAGCACGGGATATTTTTCTCTGCCTTTCAGAGGAGGATAATATACGTCGAGTTTGCATACGTCGGGCAGCGACTCGTCATAGACGATATCGGTCTCGTACGCTATACTGTTGACGGTCCTGACGTTGTTGGTGAACACGTCCTTGAATCTGTCGTCGAAATCGAAAGCCAGCTTAGCGATATTCATATCAAAGTCCTCTCAGAGCGGTGAGCGCGGCTCTGTCTACGGGCTTGCCTCCCAGAACGGTCCCGACGATCGAATAGTCGTCCGAGAAGAGGTTGAAGTCCGCGAGCATCCCTTCCCGCAGATCGCCTCTGTCGGAGAGGGAAAGCAGTCTTGCGGGCACGAGCGTCGCCATGGCGAGCGCTTCTTCCGCAGGGTATCCGCGGTTTATCAGCCGTTTGACCATCGCCGAAACGGGAGTTACCGATCCCGCGTAAGTGTTTTCGGACGGGAGCACCGCAACGCCGTCTTCCACGCGTATGGATTGTCTGCTTTCGCCCGCGCCGATATAGTATTCGCCTTCGGGCATGCCCGCTACGCTGAGAGAGTCGGACACGAGGCATATCCCGTCTTTGCCTTTGAGTTTGTATATCATCCCGAACAGCGAGTCGGGCACGTGCCTGTCGTCGGCGATGACTTCGTCGGTCAGTCTTCCGTCGATCAGTCCCACTTCGGTCAGCCCGAGATGCTTTTTGGGATTGTCGCGGCGCGAGGGACGGGAAGTGCAGTTGTACATATGCGTGACGCTCGAGGCGCCCGCGTCTATGCAGGCGTATATTTCGTCGTCTATCGAATTGTCGTGCCCTAGCGATATCTGTACGCCCTTCGGAGCGAATTTCGCGGTAAATACGTCGGCTCCGCGCACGTTGGGGGCGACGGTAACGCGGCGTACGGTATCGAGATTGTCCGCGACGAAAGAGTCGTCGTCGAGCGGAGATATCAGCAGTCTGGGAGGATGCGCGCCCGCCGCTTTCTGCGACAGGTACGGACCTTCGAGATGCGCGCCCACGATACGCGCGTACGGATCTTTTTTCGCGTAGGAGCGTATCGCGCCGACGGCTTTGTTTATATCCGGTACGGACGCGGTCATCGTGGTGGGGCAGTAAGACGTGATACCGGTGTACAGGTGATATGCCGATATGACGGCAAGGCAGTCTTCCGTGGCCTCCATGCAGTCGTGTCCCCAGCCTCCGTGCGTATGGACGTCGATGAATCCCGCGGCGCAGACTTTGCCTCCGCAGTCCGTCGTTTCGCCCTCTTCCGCCGTGCCTATCTTCGCTATAACGCCGTCTTTGACGACGATATTGCAGACGGTGCCGAATTTTCCGCCCGTGAGCGGACGTACGTTTTTGTATGTTATCGTCATAGGTCGTTTTTCCTCACTTCGTCGTATTGATCTGCTGTTTTCCAAATAAAAGCGCCTTTTCTGCGCGCGACGATCCCCGGGTCGGTCAGCTTGTCTTTGGCATATCCGACTTCGAAATCGTCAAGCAGCTTTTTGTGCGCCGACCAGCGCGTCTTGAAATCGGAGTAGCTTTTGAGCGAAGGCGCAGTCCATGCGGTCTCCGCTAGCGCGCACAATCTCGGGAACAGATTGAAATCTATCTTGCGGCGGTCGTAGACCCATTCCGTCCACAGCGGCATCTCCACGCCGACGATGCCCGCGTCGCCGCTCTTTTTGCGCCGTATCGACGTCGGCTCGAATTTATACGTCTTTTTCAACGGCATTATGCAATAGGGATTGCTCGCGTAATAGAAATCGTACGGAGCGACTACGAACTTGCGGCCCGCGGATATCTGAGCGTCCACTTCGGCTTTGGGCAGAGGCATCCACGCTTCGTACGAAACGGCGCGGTTGAGTCCCCGTCTGAGTTTGTCGCCCCAGACGATCGGGAATTTGCCGCGCGAGAGCAGCATCTCCGATATCCTGTTGATAAAAAGCGTAAGCAGTTCGCTTTCGTTGCGCAGTCCGTTGGCGCGTACCGCTTCGGCGCAGGCGGGGCAGTTTTTCCATGCCGCGACCGCGACTTCGTCCGCTCCGATATGGAAAAATTTGGACGGAAACAGCTCGCACCATTCGTCTATCAGGCGTTCGAGGAAAGCGTAATTTTCTTCGTGCCCCGGGCAGACGGACCGTCCGAGTCTGCCGAAAGTCGTCGGTACGTCCGTCTTTTCGCCGCTGCAGCTCAGTTTGGGATAAGCGGCGAGTATGGCGCTCGTATGACCGGGGATATCCAGCTCGGGAACGACGGTGATGTTGCGTTCCGCCGCGTATGCGACGATCTGCCGTATCTGGTTTTTGGTGTACATCCCCGACGTTTCGAGACCGGTGAACTTGTCCGAACGCATTCCTCCGACCTGCGTGTCGTTGCGGCGGGAGCTTTTCTCGTTGAGCAGAGGGAAGGCTTCGCTCTCGACGCGGTACCCCTGATCGTCGGACAGGTGCCAGTGCAGTACGTTGAGCTTGTACAGGCACATGAGATCCAGCAGGCGTTTGACCTCCGTTTCGCCGAAGAAATTGCGCGCCTCGTCCAGCATGAACCCGCGGTAAGTGAACCTCGGGGAATCCTCTATGCGACAGCAGGGGAACGTGACGTACATCGTCCTTTCCGTCCTGTCCGGTTTAAGCAGCTGTCTTATCGTACATACCGCGTACGTCCAGCCTGCGGGAGCGGCGGCCTTTATCGTGAGAGAATCGCCGTTTGCGTCGATGACGTAGCCTTCGGGCGGAAGAAGAGCGTCCTTTTCGAAAGAAACGGAGACCTTGCCGTCGGGCGTAAAGGCGACCGAAGGACAGCAGCGCAGCACGACGTTGCGGAAAGAGCTTGCGGCAGGGGCTGCCTCTTCGCAGAAAGCCAGTCTGATCCCGCCGTCGAAGTTTACGTCACCGCCGTATTGATGCAAAGCGTTTACCCGAGGGATAACGTCGAACATTGAATACCTCCCGCGCGCCGTCGCCGCGCGTTTTTATATATTATATAGCTAATGCTCCGTCGTGTCAAGGCGGAAGGGCGGGCGGCGCGTTCCGCTTTCGGCGGGAAAAGAGCCGTTGCAACATAAATTCTCAATTTGCGACACTCGCCGACCGATCTCACGACATCGATAAATGTCATATTAAATCGAAATAGCGCATACTTGACGAAAAAATATCCGTTCCGTTGACTAACCGAACGTTTTGGATTAGAATACGTACATAACTGACTGTGAGGTTTGGAAGAATGGAAGGAATGAGTAAGGACTATTCGCGCATCATGCGCGGAGGTAAATCCACGGGTGAGATTCGACGGTTCGCCGAAGAGGCGGATCTGCGCAAGGGGAGCAAGGAATTGTACAAAGTCATGGAAAAATACGCAAAAGCGAGAGCGGTCGCGAAACGACTTCCCGGTTTCGACGAGGAGTGCGAAAGGCTCGAACACGCGTTCAGACGCGCGCTTTACGACTGCATAGTAGGAAGATACAAAAGCATATTCTGAGACCTCGGCGGAATGAAACCCGTCGGCGGTCTTTGACTTTTTGAACGGAAAACGTCAAAAGACCTCAAAAAACAAAAAATACGGAAAAAACCGTTTCCGTATTGACTAAGACTCTCTCCGGTTGTATAATATAAATACGAACGGGGCGAGGCATCGCTCCGAAATTTTTTATGGATGGTAAAAATATGTACGTTGCCGAAAAAGATTTTATAATGAAAGAGCTTCACAAAGCCGCCGTCTTGTATTGCGAAAAGAGGCCTTCCGAGGTCACCGAGAAATCCGCGCGCGATCTCGTTACGGACGTCGACGTCAACGTCGAAAACACGTTGATAAGAGCGATTAGATTCAATTTCCCCGACGATACGGTGATAAGCGAAGAGCGCTTTCCGAGAGTAAAACCGGGCGCGCGCACATGGGTCATCGATCCGATCGACGGAACCGGAAACATGGCGCACGGGTCGCCGCTTTTCGGTATCCAGTGCGCGTTTTGCGTGGACGGGGATCCTGTTCTGAGCGCGATCAATCTTCCCGGGCTGGGCATGAAGCTTTACGCCGTCAAGGGAGAGGGCGCGTATCTCAACAACAAAAGGATCGCCGCCGGCGATGAGGTCAACCCCGCGAACAGTACGATCAGCATCAGCGATTTCAGCCACAAATCGGTGAAGAACGCGAAACTGCAATTCCACGCGATGAAAAAACTTCATCCGCAGATCGCCAAGATCAGAATGTTCGGCGCGGGCTGCGTGGATTTCGCCTTCGCGGCGGCGGGATATACCGACGGCGCGGTGATGATGGCGAAAAAGCCGTGGGATCTGCTGCCCGGCGTGCTGCTGTGCCGCGAGGCGGGCTTGAAGGTGAGCAATCTCGCGGGAGAGGAATACAAGCCCGGCGATTACGGCGTCATAGCCGTGAAAGAGGCGCTTTTCGATACCGTAAAAGCCGCGTTCGCTCCCAGGAGCGGATCGGAAGACTGACGATACGCCGCTCGGTTTCCCGGGCGGTTTTTCTGTTTTTTGCCGTAATTGTTGTGGCTTGGGACGGACGTGTGTTATAATTCGTCTATGGAAAGACTTTTCGACAATTCCGATTTTTCCAGATACAGACATTGTCGGGCGCTTTTCGTGAGCGGCGTCGTCATGCCCGCCGCGGAGAGCGAGGCTTCTCTTTTCAGGCGTTCGCAGTATTCGGCGCTCAGCGGATATCTCAAAACGCTGTTTCCGGGAGGCGTCGACTGCCGCGCCGACGATCCCCGTACGTCCTTTCTCAGGTTTCGCGATGCGGTCGCCGCAGGCGCGCAGATATGCTATGACGCGGCGTTCGTCGCGGGGTCTTTTTGTACCGCCGCCGACGTGGTGAAGATATGCGACGGCGGAGTCGAACTGTATTACGTAAAGACGACGCCCAAGGTGACCGACAGCGCGCTGGCAAAGGCGGCTTACGTTGCGGAAGTGACGGAGATGAGCGGCTTTAAGGTCGCGAAGATATGCGTCGCCGTCTGCAATCGCAGCTATGTGCGCAAAGGAAAGATAGATCCCGCAAGACTGCTCAAAATCACCGACGTGACGGAGAGAAAGGAGCAGGGCGCGGAGATCGCGAAGGAATTTATACGCGAGGCGGAAAAGGCGGTTTCCGAACCCGTGGCGATAGAGATGTCGGTCAAGTGCGAAAGACCCGACAAGTGCGAGTATTTCGGCAAGTGCGTCGGGGGCGTTGCGAGGCCCTGTATGTTGGATTTCCACGGGATAGACGGCAAGATGTCTTACAAGCTTTTTTCCGAGGGGGTAAAGAGTCTGGACGACCTGCTCGACAACGCGCATCTGCTCAAACCCGCTCAGGCAGCGATGGTGAGGATGTATCTGACCGACGACGATCTGCATATCGACAAGGCCCGAGTAAAGGCTTTTGTGGAAAAGCTGCATTACCCGATGTGTTTCCTCGACTTCGAGGCGTGTCAGCCCGCGGTGCCCCTTTACGACGGGACCAGACCGTTCATGCAGATACCGTTCCAGTATTCTCTGCACGTCAAGAGGTCGCCGCACGAGGAACTCGAACATTATCAGTATCTGCCGGCGGCGGGGGAAGACCCTCGCGCGGAGATCGCGAAAAGACTTTTTATGCAGATACCGCACGGCGCGAGCATGGTAGTGTTTTCCAAAGGATTGGAGTGCAGCGTGCTTTCGTCTTTGGCGACGAAATACAAAGAATACGCGCACAAACTGAACGCCGCGAGAAACAGCGTCGCCGATCTGCAGGAGCTTTTCGCCGCGAGGGCTGTGTACTCCAAGGCGATGCTCGGATCTACGTCGCTGAAAATAGTATACCCCGCGCTGTTCCCCGGCGACGGGAGCTGCGATTATTCGCAGTTGGACGTGCACAACGGAGCCGAGGCGATGAGACTGTTCGTGAGAGCGCAGTTCGAGCCGAAAGAAAAACGCTCTGCGTATTACGAAAAACTTTATACGTATTGCGGAAAAGATACGGTTTCGCTGGCGAGGATGGTACAGCTCTTCGCCTCCGTGACCGGCGCGGAGATAGGGCAGAAGAAGAGGCGCAGGCACAGGCGGGGCAGACGCCGCTCTTCCGGGCAGTACGGAACGCCCGACGGCGCTCCTCAAAAAGACGAATAGGTATAAAAAAGCGCCCCGACGTCGGGGCGCTTTGCCTTATCGTTCGTCCGTCAGAGTATCTTGGAGAGGAATTCTTTCAGACGGTCGTTTTGCGGATCGCCGAACAGTTTTTCGGGCGGAGCGTCTTCTTTGATCAGCCCGTCGTCCACGAACAGCACCCTGGTCGCGACTTCCTTCGCGAAGTTCATCTCATGGGTGACTATGACCATCGTCATGCCTTCGTCGGCGAGTTCTTTTATGACTTGTAGCACTTCGCCGACCATCTCGGGATCGAGAGCGCTGGTCGGCTCGTCGAACAGCATCACCCGCGGATTCATCGCCAGAGATCTGACGATGGCGATGCGCTGTTTCTGTCCGCCCGACAGAGTGGCGGGATAGACGTCCGCCTTGTCGGCAAGCCCCACGCGTTCGAGCAGTTTCTTTGCGGTGGTCTTTGCGTTTTCGATTATTTCCAGTTTATCGGGCAGCTGAGCCGCTTCCTCCGAAATATCTTCGCCGCGGAGTCTGCGTTTCAGAAGTTCGCGGCGTTTGGCTTTGAGATCTTTCAAACCCAGCGAGATCGGCGCCAGAGTGATGTTTTCCGTCACGGTCAGGTTGTTGAACAGATTGAAGTGCTGGAAAACCATTCCCATATTGCGGCGGTGTTCGTCGATCGAAGCGTTGGTGACGCGCATTGCGGCGGCGTGTTGTTTTTTCGCTTCCGCAAATTCCGCTTTTGCCGCGGCAAGTTCGGTTTTAAGCTCCGCAAGTCGGGCAGGGTCGGCGGATTTTTTCGCCTCGGCGCGTTTTTGCTTTATCTTGGATCTCAGTGCGGACGACTGTTCTTTCAGAGCCGCTATATCTGCGGCGAGTCTGTCGCACTGCGCTTGTGCGGCTGCCACGTCTTCCTCAGTCACGCTGCCGGAAGACCGGCTCGCTTTTATCGCGTACAGCTTGGCTTTCGACTGTGCGTCTTTGAGTTCTTCGCGAGCTTTTGCGAGGGCGGTCCCGTTCTGCGCGAGTTCGGCTTTGTGGGTCTGAACTTCTTCGGAATATTCGCCCGTTTTCAGCGCCTTGATCTTCGCTTTCACGGCGTCGAGCGCGTCTTTTTTGAGCATCATGTCGCTGTGGAACAGCGTCGCGCCGTCCACGACGACGGTGCCGCCCGACGGAAGTTCGAGCAGGTTCAGACAGCGCAGGAAAGTGCTCTTGCCGCTGCCGGAAGGTCCGATCACCGCGACCTTTTCGCCCACGCGTATGTCGCAGTCTATGCCTTTGAGCACTTCTTTGGAGCCGAACCGTTTCGTAAGCTCTCTTGTGGAGATAAGTACGTCTTTTTGCGTATCGTTGTTCATCTTACGTCGCTCCTCCTAAGCCTTTTCTCGAGTTTGGACAGGCAAATCGTCATGATCAATACGGTGACGAAATAGACTGCGGCAGAGAATATGTACGGCGTGACTACATTGTATGTGCTCGAGGCTATACTCTTGATTGCGGTGAAGAATTCGGTGACGCCTATAATGTACGCGACCGATGTGTCTTTCACCAACGTGATCGCCTCGTTGCCGAGAGGAGGAATAATGTTTTTCGCTGCCTGCGGCAGAATAATGGACTTCATTGTCTTGCCGTAACTCAGCCCGAGCGCGCGCCCCGCCTCCATCTGTCCCTTGTCAACGCTGAGGATCCCGGCTCGGAAAATCTCGGAAACATATGCCGCCGAATTCAAACCGAATCCTACTGCAGCTATCATATACGGCGTCACGCGTCTGTTAAAGAGTATCACACCGGTAAAAATTATATAGCTGAATATGAATAATTGCACCGTCAAAGGCGTGCCGCGGAAGATCGCCACATATGTGGACGCAATCTTGTCCAAGACCTTTGCGACGGCATTGGTCTTTGGAATGACTTTGCAAACAGCGAGCATCGTGCCTAAAAGGATGCCGATGATCAGCGCGGACGCGGTGATGAATATGGTCCATCCGTAGGCCTCGCCCAGGGCGGTCAAGGCGTCCTTGTTGAAGATCAAAGACAAATCGAATTTCATCGAGTTGTTCATAATGCCTCCTTGGCGAACAAAAGCAAGCTTGTTTTAGCTTGCTTTTGTTGTGCCGTATTAAACGATAGAGGGTTATTCTTGGTCGGTCGAGCCGAAATATTTTTCGGTGATCCGCTTCCATTCGCCGTTTTCTTTCATTTCGGCGATGGTATCGTTGATCCAATTGGCAAGTTCCGTGTTGCCTTCTGCGACGGCGAATGCATAGTGATCTTCGAAGATGGGTTTTTCCAAAATTTCGACTTGATCGGGATACATTGCACAGATGGTCGCCGCCGGGTACTTATCCAAGATGACCGCGTCAACATTGTTGTTGATCAAATTGAGGATGGCTTCTGCGCCGGTGGGATAGGGGCGCGCGGTCGCGGGTGCGCCAAGAATGGGTTGGTCAAGAATGGCGTTGCCGTTTTCGTCAAGTTTGTAAGCCCATGCGTCGTCCATCTTGGCAAGATCGTAACCTACCGTAGCGCTTTGAGCGCCGACGATCATGCCCTCAAGGTCGAAGGCGTTCTGAATTCTCGTATCGCCCTTGCGGATGATGATCATCTGAGAGCTGTCAAAAACGTCGTCGGAAAAATCGAGAGTTTCATCTCTGATCGGATTTTTGGAAATGCCTGCCATGCCTATGTGAGCTTTGCCCGTTGCGGTGCCGGAAAGGACGCCTTCGAAATCGGAATCGATAATATAGAGTTCAACGCCCAGTTTATCGGCAAAATATTGGGCGATCTCCATATCCCAACCGACAAACTTAGAGCCTTCCTTATATTCGAAAGGGGGGAAGTTTGCGCTTGTTGCGACAACGAGTTCTCCGGACGCCTTGATCTGATCAATGCTCGCGGAAGTCAATCCTCCTTCTTTGGAAGTGTCTCCGCAGCCCGCAAAGCAAGCGGTAAGACTGACGATCATGATCGCCGCTACTATCAAAATGACCGAAGTTTTTTTCTTCATAAATGTCACTCCTCTGTGTTTTCTTTTGATAACGGTATTATAATGCGCTCCGCATATTTATGCAAGCGTTTTGCGCAATAAAAATAAAATACGCGCGAAAGACCGCGGAAGGGAAAACGATTTATGCAAAATACGTTGAATAAAAGATCGATTTTGAATAATTATACCGATTTATGCAAAATTTATGCGCATTCTCATACGAAGGCGTTTTCGTCGGCATCGTAATCGTAACCTATCTCGCGGAGTTTGCTCTCGATCGTCTTGCGGTCGAGTCCTTCGTTCAGACAGAGTTCGTCGAGCGATGAGTAGAGATCCCGCAGTTTCATGTTGACTGCGGACAACAATATTATCGGGTCTTTCGGCATTTCCATATCTTTATTGTATCACGACGCGTCCGTCAGGGCAAGCGCGCGGTATCCGTTACGCTTGCGAAAACGTCTTGTATCGGCAGCACGACGAGCAGTTCCGAAGTCGGGAGAGCAGACGCTCCGCGAAGCCCGTACGCCGGGACCGCGGAAAAAAACGACTGAGCGCACGTGAATTATTATGCAGTTTTCGGTGGGTATTATGCAAGAAGCGGTCCTTGACGGAAAGAAAGTCGGTTGTTACAATATAAATATGATAAGAAAAAAGGGAAAAGCGGTTTTGTCAGTGCTCTGCGCGTTGTTTGCATTGACGGTTTGTTCGGCGTTTTTCACGGGATGTACTTACTACGAATTTCCGGACGTACCGCCCAGGGAAGGCTATCTCAGGACCGAGGATATCAGGATACGGGACATAAGCGTGTTGGTCGCGGACGGAAAGTATTATATGTACGGGATGTATCCGTGTTCGCTCGAAGACGGAGGTTACGCCTGTTACGTCAGCGACGATCTTCTGTATTGGGAGGAGGAACCGCACGACGTATTTCTCAAAACATGGGACGGATCGTTTGAGGGAACGAGTTGTTTCTGGGCGCCCGAAGTGCACGAATACAAAGGCAGATATTATCTTTTCGGATCTTATCAGTCGGCTGAAACGGGCAGACGCGGGACTTCGGTCTTCGTTGCCGACGATCCGTTGGGGCCGTTCGAGGAGCTGTCAGACGGACATATCACCCCGCACGAGTGGAATTGCATCGACGGGACTCTGTACGTAGACGAAGACGGCGTGCCTTGGATGGCATTCGTTCATGAGTGGGTGGACGAGGGCGAGGGCTCTATGTGCGTCGTAAGATTGTCGGACGATCTGTCGCGCACGGAGAGAGAGGTCAAGACTGTCTTTTACGCCAAAGATCCGTTCTGGAGCGACAACAAGGTCACGGACGCTCCTTATTTTTACAAGACGAGCGGAGGGGAACTGCTGATGATATGGTCCAATTCCGATCTGTTCGACAACTACGCGATAGGCATCGCGCGCTCGGACAACGGCAGACCCGACGGCGAATGGTCGCATGACGCGATACCGCTTTACAGCCGCAACTTCACATACGCCGAGGACGGCGGGCACGGAGTCATATTCGAGGATCTTAACGGGGATCTTGTATTGGGATTCCACTCGCCCGGATTCGTGGAAAAAGAAGGAGAGTTCGAAAGGGCTTACTTTTACAGACTGGAAGATACGGGGGATTCGCTCGCGATCGCGGAAAGATATTTCGAATAAGACAAAACCGCGCATATAGCGCGGTTTTTTCATGCCCGTGTCTGTTTTTCAATATTTATATTCTATCCTGTCGGCGTCTGTGACGCGGCATTGGGATATCTTGCACGCATACTTGTCGGTGTCGCCGAGATTGCGCTTTGCGGTCAGACTGCGGCAGTGAGAGGCGGCTATCGCGACCTTTCCGCATTCGCCGAAACCGTTGTTTTCTATCCTCACTTCGCCGACCGCTTCGTTGCCGCGGCTGACAGGGGAGATATCTATCGAGGTGCCGAAACATTGCGAGAAAGTATTGTCCGATATCTCCACGGACGACGGCAGCCCGATCGTGGTACCTTTGCCGCTCGTGAAGACTATCGCGCTGCCGTTTATCGTTTTGAACGAACACTTTTCTATCTTCACTCCGCCCGACGTCGCAAATGCGAGACCGTCGGCGGCGGAACCGTACAGTACGGTATCGCGGCAGGTAACGTCCGCCGTGTGGAGCGAGGCGTTTTCCAGCATACAGCCGGCGCAGTCCGCAGGCACGGGCGAGTCGAAACGCAAAACGCGGGAAGACTTGTCGTATGAAGCGACGGTGAGTTCGCATTTTCGCGCAAATGTGTCGGCTTCCGTAAATGCCGCCAGGTCGCCTTTCTCGAAAGGCGCGAGCGCGGTCGCGCTGTCTGCCAACGTGACGGTCCCGTCTGCGTTCACGCTCTGCGGCGTGTGGAGCAGCCCTTTTATGCTCACGGTGTTGCCGAGGCATGCCGCAAGACGGCAGTTTTCCATATCGATCCGTCCGATACATTCGATCGCTTCGACCGCGCTGCCCAGCGCCGCGGCGCTTCTGCGCGTCTGGGCGCGGAGAGCCACGTTTTTGAGTTTTACGTTCTCGCACATATCGGCTTTGACCGCGCTGCCGTGCGCGTAACGAACGGTCATGTCGCGCACGATCACGTCCTTGCAGTTCACCAACAGTATCGCAGGACACATACCGTTTTCGGGAAAAGCGGCGTAAACGCAGTCCTTTTTGAGAGAAGACAGCCCCGAGAACGACAGTTTGAGAGTGGAGTAAGTATCTCCGCGGACGAGTTTCGACGCCCCCTTTATTTTAGAAAGAGGATCTCCGTTGACGCGGACGACGGCGTCGGAATCCGAGCCGCGGCAGTAGACCGATCTCTTTACGTCGGGCGAGAAGAGGTCCGTGCCGCCGCATACGGCTTGCGGTACGGAATCGGTTATCACGGGAGAGTATTCTCCGGACAGGCGTATTTCGGCGCCCGTCAGTCCGCTGCTCAAAACGGTGAATTCGAGATATTCGGGATCGACGGTCTCCAGCGTGAACCCGCGCAGAGTCACGCGCTCGCAAGCTTCGAGGACGAAATAGTACCCTCTGCCTTTCAGACGCAGAACGGCGTTGTTGCCGTCGATAAGCACGTCGCGCAGACCGCGGAACCCGACCGCGGTACGTTCTCCGTCCTGCGGCACAAAGTCGAATTCTTCGGCTGCGGCGCGGTAGACGTTGCCGGATCTTACGTTTCGCAGCTGTTTGATATCTTTGAACGAATAAAATGCCATATCGAAATTGTACCATAATTCGGCGGGGAATGCAAACCTATCCTCGCAGACGGAGGGAACGGCGGGCGATACTTTCTTACCGGAGGTATCGCGTACCGAAACCGCGCCTGAGGTTCCCGCCCGAAAGGAGCAGAGCCTTGACCGCGCGCCGCAAAGAAGTGGAATCGTCCAGTTCGGATATCGGGCGCTTTTTGCAGTCGAATATGCGTTCCGCGTCCTCGAAGCCTTTGCTGTCGGTCTGTGCGAAAACGTCGAAAAGCGCCGCAAAGGCGAGAATATTGGAGCCTTCGGGAAGCAGACTTGCGTTGACGTCGCCGAGCAGCCACGAGTCGATAAAGAAACATTTGTAGCCGAAAGTCGGGAAGTGCCGCGCAAAAAATTTCTCCGCGGCGGCGAAAGATGCCAGACAGTCGTCTGTGTCGAGTCTGCCGCCCTGCGGCACGTGGACGTTGAGCACCTTGTCGCCGAGTCTGAGAGGCCACAGTTTTTTTGCCGCCGACAGGATACTGCCTGTCGGACAATACAGTCTGCCGAATTGGAATTGGAGCCTGCCGATACGGAAAAGTTCCGCCCTCAGGTGGTGGGACAGCCAGGCGTAATTGTCCAGACCGATACTGCCGTTGCGTACCGCGTTGTTGCGGCACCATACCGCGATATCGCCGAAAGTGTCGGCAAAGACGTCGTCGCCTATCCCGAACCCGCGGTATTTTTCGCGCGAATATTTCATCGCCGCAAGCACGCAGGCGAGTTTCACGGCGCCGGTTTTGTCGGACAGAGATCTGTCGAAGCGCTCCGTAAGCCGCGGGATCCGACGGTCGCAGTAATCGGAGTTTGCGCGGTATGCCGCAAGGCTCGCTTCGATAAGCGTTCCGTCAAGTCCGACGTATTCCCCGTAAAGGGCGATATCCTTTTCCGCTCCCATGACTGCATTATACACCGAGGCGCGAGCGCCGTCAACGCGCGATACGCCGCCGTCGGGGAGAGGACCGAAAATAAAAATATTATTATGACACACGTTGTGACGTTTGATAGTTCAGACTGAAAAAGGAGGTTGCCATGTATCTGGAAAAATTCGTGTTGCCGACCGACGAAAACGGCGTGTATATGTCGTATTATTACGAAAACGGCGGCTATGTGGACAATCAGTATCCCTGCGGGATATTTACCAAGGCGGGACTTACCGAACTCGACTTCGAGAAGATCACCGTGCTGGCAGGATCCAACGGCAGCGGCAAGAGCACTCTGCTCAATCTGATCGCCTGTAAGCTCAGCCTCGACAGGATCGCTCCGTACAACGGAGGAGAGTTGTTCGATCGCTATACGAGAGCCTGCCGATACCGTACGGGATACGACGATACGGGCGTAAAAATGCGTATCCCGATCGGAAGCGCCGTCATAGCCAGCGACGACGTGTTCGATCATATGCTGACCGTGAGGAGCGCCAATGCCGAATATGCGGACGACAGCGCTTTTGCCAAAGGCGAATACGGCAGACTGTTTTGGGGAGATTCCATCCGATTCACTGGGGTCGATTCTCCCGATTACGAACGGTTCCGAATGCAAGTCCGCGCCCGTCGCCCCTCTGTTTCGAGAAGAAAATTCGTATTGCGCGAGACGGGAGGAGAGATAAAACTTTTCAGCAACGGGGAGACCGCTCTCGAATATTTCGACGCAAAATTGAAAGACGGCAAACTCTATTGTCTGGACGAGCCCGAGAACAGTCTTTCTCCGCAAAAGCAGATCGTATTGAAGCAGATACTGGAAGAAAAGGCGAGATATTGCGGATGTCAGTTTGTGATCGCCACGCATTCTCCGTTTCTTATGGCGCTCGAAGGCGCGAAGATATACGATCTCGACGCCGAGCCCGTCGATATAAAAAAGTGGTGGGAACTGCCGAATACGCGAACATATTACGAATTTTTCAGAGATAACGCCGAATTTTTCGAGCGTACCGACTCCGACCGACGCGGCTGAACCGCGCCGCGGATCGATATATGCGTATCGGCAAAGGGCATAGCAAAGAGAAAGAAAAAGTCTGTCCTCAGAGTCGGAAGTCGCAGCGCGAAGCAACGCACCTGAGAAAGAAAAGGTATAAAAGAAAAAAGTCGTCCGCAGAGGACGGAACGAGGCGAGAGTGCGGGCGAGGGCTTTTGTATATTCGTCATGCCGAGCGCCGCAGATCGATACTTGCCGTATCGGCAAAGGTCATAGCAAAGAAAAGGAAAAAGTCTGTCCGCAAAGACGAATATAAGGCGCAGAGTCGGAAGTCGCAGCGCGAAGCAACGCACCTGAGAAAGAAAAGGTATAAAAGAAAAAAGTCGTCCGCAGAGGACGGAACGAGGCGAGAGTGCGGGCGAGGGCTTTTGTATATTCGTCATGCCGAGCGCCGCAGATCGATACTTGCCGTATCGGCAAAGGGCATAGCAAAGAGAAAGAAAAAGTCTGTCCGCAGAGACGAATATCGGGCGCAGAGTCGGAAGTCGCAGCGCGAAGTTGCGCACCTGAGAAAGAACAAGGTATAAAAGAAAAAAGTCGTCCGCAGAGGACGATACGAGGCGAGAGTGCGGGCGAGGGCTTTTGAATATTCGTCATGCCGAGCGCGCAGATCGATACTTGCCGTATCGGCAAAGGGCATAACAAAGAAAAGGAAAAAAGTCTGTCCGCAGAGACGAATATAAGGCGCAGAGTCGGAAGTCGCAGTGCGAAGTTGCGCGCGAAAGCGTCCGCAGCTAATACTTGTTGTATTTGCAAGGGCGATGACAAAGCGCAAGCCGCGGTGCGGCGTCCGAAATGCGCCGGAGATTCGCCTCTGCGGACAAAACAAAAAAGCAGCCGCAAACCTCTCGGGTAAACGACCGCTCTCTCCCAAACTTTCCCTCACGGGGAAAGTAAATATAATTTACAACAAAAACGGTGTTGTGTCAATAGATTTTTTACACAAATATTACAAAACGCGCGAAAATTCTTCAAGAACCGCCGCGCGCCTTATCGAAATGCGGAGTTACAGCCCGAAACCCCCGTCCGCGCCTATGCATTGTCCCGTTATATAGGAGGCGCCGTCGCCGGCGAGGAATACGGAAAGAGAAGCTATCTCTGCGGGCGATGCGCATCTGCCGAGGGGGATCGACGATACGACTTCGCTCAGTTCCTCTTTGCTCAGGCACGAGTTCATCTCGGTCTCGACCACTCCGGGAGCGATGCAGTTTGCTCTGGCTCCGTACGGGGCGAGTTCTTTCGCCATTGCCTTGGTAAACGCGATCAGACCGCCTTTTGCGGCGGAATAGACGCTTTCGCACGAGGCTCCGCGCACTCCCCATACTGACGATATATTCAGCAGAAGACCCTTCGTATCGGCGAGGTCGGAATAGGCGCATTTCGTCATATTGACCGCCCCTTTGAGGTCTACGTCAAGTATCCGCGATACTTCGTCGTCCGACAGATCGGGCAGGGGAGCTATCTTGGCTATGCCTGCGTTGTTGACGAGCACGGAGATCGCGCCGAGCGTGCCGCGTATGGCGGAATACGCCCTGCGGCATTGTCCGGCGTCGGAAACGTCGGCTTTTTCCGCTACGGCGAATACGCCTTTTGCGGCAAATTGGGTCAACAGACCGCTTGCTGCCGCGTCGTTCTTTTCGTAAACGATCCCTACGGCGTAACCTCTGTCGGCGAAAGCTTCCGCAACGGCTTTCCCTATGCCGCGGGTCCCGCCTGTGATCAATACCGTTTTCATGACTATATTATACGATTTGGTTTGTGCAAAAGCAAGTTTTGTTGTATCATATATCCATGGACGGAATATTTTCGGTTTTTTCGGACGGCGTCAAAGCGGCGCTCGCGGACAAGGGTATAACTTCGGCGACCGACATACAGAAAAAGGCGATCCCGCACATCGCGGCGGGGGAGGACGTGATCGCGAAAGCGCCTACCGGCAGCGGCAAGACGTTGGCGTACGCTCTGCCGATAATCGACAAAACCGATCCCGACGGCGGCGTGCAGGCGCTCATACTCTGTCCTACCAGGGAGCTTGCGATGCAGATAGGCGGAGTGTTCCGCGATATGCTGAGCCGCACCGAAGGCGTGCGTACAGCCGTCCTCTACGGAGGGGAGAACTTCGAAAGGCAGTTATACGCTCTGCGCAAGAAGCCCCATATCGTTGTGGGCACTGTCGGCAGGATACTCGATCATATGGAAAGAAAGACCCTGCGTATCAAGTCGCTCCGTACGCTCGTGCTGGACGAAGGCGACGTGATGCTCAAAATGGGATTTTTGGACGACGTGCGCAAGATAATATCGAAGATAAACACAGACAGGCAAAATCTGCTGTTTTCCGCGACGTTGCCCGACGAGATCGACGCGCTCTGCGCCGCCATGATGCGCTCTCCCGTACGAGTGGAAAATACCTCCGCGGAGAGCCGACCCGACGTGAGGCAATACTACGCGATCGTGCCCGACAGCCTGAGGGTGGAGTGTCTGCGGTCGATCGTTGCGGAGCGCGGGTATCGCAGATACATAGTATTCTGTAATACGCGCTTCCGCGCGGAACGCGTGCATCGCGCGTTGAGTTCCAAAGGCGTAAAAGCCGCGCTTCTCCACGGGGAAATGGATCAGAAGGACCGCACCTCCGCCATGAAGGCTTTCCGAGTCGGAGAGGCGGATTGTCTGGTCGGTACGGACGTGGCGGCGAGAGGTATAGACGTGCCCGACGTACAGGCGGTCTTTAATCTCGATCCGCCTCCCGAAGCCGACGCGTACGTACACCGTATAGGCAGGACCGCGCGCGCTTCGAGAAGCGGCGAGGCGTATACTCTCGTGCAGCCCGAACAGCTTATTTATATCGGCGAGTACGCGCGCAGGACGGGATCCGCGCCCGAACATATCGAGCCTCGCTACGACGCGTCGGCATGCTATACGCTGCCGAAAGATTCTTCCGATAAGCATTCTTACCGTACCCGAGCCGCGGCGTCCGAGGCTGGAGAGAGGTTTTTTCTCAACGTCGGCAAACGCGATATGCTCGACAAGGCGACGTTGTTCAAACTTGTCGGAGCCAAGACCGGTATCCCCGCCCACAAGATCACGGACGTAAAGGTAAGGGATACGTATTCGTTCGTGCAGGTAACGGCGGACGTCAAGGATAAGGTCTTCGGTCTGAAAGGCGTGGAGCTCGGCAAGAGGAAGATATCCGTACAGGTCGCCGAGACTGCGAAAGAGTTCGGCAGCGCAAAGGCGGAAACGGCGAGGTTCGGAAAGGAGAAAAAACCGATCGGCGGTGGAGCTCATGAGCGCGGCGGATCGAAGCGACGGGGAAAAAGTAGCGGAAAAGGCAGGTAAGCCCGGTCACAAATGTATATTTTCGCATGAGCGGGACATAATAACCGCCATGAGAGAGATCAGGCGCAGGCTGGACGCATGCCGCACGAGGATCGGACTGCTCTGCGGAAGGGACCTCGTTATCGTCGTCAACAGGGGAAGGAACAAGGTCGAGAGATTCCGCGGCAGGATACAGGATATGTACGAAGCGGTGTTCACCATCAAAGACAGCGAGGACAAACTCAACTGCTTTTCTTACAGCGACGTATTGACCAAGAACGTCAAATTTTTCAACGGAGAGACCGAAAGTCAGGCTTAAAAGACAGCGACCGTATCAACTGCGATCGCACGGCGATTCGGCAATAATGACGGTAAAGGCGGCGGGAGCCGCTTTTTTACTGCCGCTTCCGCGACCGCGGGACTCGTGAGTTCGTCGAATTCGACGCAAAAAGACAATAACAGCCGAAAAAACGTCGCGCGGAAAGGATAAAAGGCGCGCTTTGCGGGAATATCGCGCGGCGGACGGCATATATTTGGTTGTAGAAAACTCACAGAGGAGCAGTCAGATGCAGGCAGAAACCAAAAATATCCAATTCGACCGCATTCGCATACTCGAATCGGGGCAGTTTGTCTTAGAGTGCAATATCAACGCCGAGGCGGAGGTGCGCAAATTGCTTTGCGTGCGCTGCGACGTTTACGACGTAAGAGCGGTCGCTGCGGCGAAGCAGATAGCGGCGGCGGGCAAAGTCGGCGTAAAGGTCGTCTATGAAACGGAAGGCGGCGTGGATTCCGCCGATTACGTAACGGATTTTTCCAAGATACTTACCGACGAAAGCGTGACGGAAAGCACTTCGGTGCTTTTGCGCGCGTCGGTCGCGGATACGGAAACGGAACTTGCGGGCAGTACCGTCAGGGTGCGCACCGTAGTTACTCTGTCGCCGGTCGCCGTGGACGGAGCCGAACTCGAAGTGTTCGTGTCGGCGGACGGGGTCTGTGCGAAAAGGGATGTGATAACGCTCACCACGCTTGCGGGAGAAGTGGACAGACAGTTCAAGGTCGACGACGAGTACGCGTCCGGCGTCAGCGTGCAGAAGATACTCTGCTACTCTGCGGACGCGGCGATAAGCAAACAGACTCCTGCGGAAAAGGGGCTTCAGATAGACGGCGAGATCTGCGCGTCCGTCACCTATCTGTCCGAAGGGGAAGTCGCGCAGAAAAACATCGTGATACCGTTCTGCGAGACGATCGAAGCGCCCGACAACGCAAGCGCATTGCTCACGGTGACCGTCGAGAAGAGTTCGCTCACGGTAGGCGGCAAGGAAGGTGAGAACGTACTTGCTCTCGAAGTGTCGGCAAGGCTGTCGGGCTTTGTGTTCGAGAACGTCGAAGGGAGCGTTGTCACCGACGTGTATTCGCCTGTATGCGAGCTCGATTTTTCGCGCCCGTGTTTGAATTTCGATGAAATATGCGGTGAATATACGTCCAGGGAAAGGATCGCCGGCAGCGTCGATATCCCCGAGGACGACGTCGATGCAAAGCGCGTCCTCTGCGCGGAGATAGCCGAAAACGATCTCGTATCGGCGAAGGCGGAAAACGGCTGCATAACGACGGAAGGAGTGCTTTCGGTCTGCGTGGTCTACGAGAGAGAAGACGGCGCGATATATTCCACGAAGATAGAACTTCCTTACGCGCTTTCGCACGAGGCCCGCGGCGTGGAGGCGGGAGATACCGTCATATCGTCGGCGGCATGCTGCGATCTTTACGCGAAGCTCAAACGCGGCAGAGAGATCGAAGTCGGCGCAGCGCTGTCCTTCGTGTCGTACGTGGTGAAACACCGCGAGACCTGCGTAGTGACCGGGCTGGAAGAGGGCGCGCCCGTAGCGGATGCGGGAGACGCTATCGTAGTCGTGTCGGCGGCGGAAGGAGATACCGCATGGGATATAGCGAAGCGCCTCGGCGTCGAGGAATCCGCGGTGCAAAGACAGAATCCGTCGGTGGGGTTTCCCGCGAGAGGCGGAGAGAAGATCGTGGTTTACAGAATGCTTTCGGTATGATATAATGCAGTCGTGAGAACGACTGCGGACCGACTTAAAGTGTATGCAAAGCTCAACCTCGCGCTCGAGATAACGGGCGCCGAGGGCGGCTATCATACGCTCGATATGATAAATTGCACGGTGGGCGCGGGAGACGCGCTCGCCGTTTCGTTTGCCGAAAAGACGACGGTCTTTATGGACGGCGCTCTTTGCGGGACCGAAAACACCGCTTTCCGCGCGGCGGAAAAGATACGGGAGGCTTCGGGCAGAGCTCTGCGCGCGGAGATAGACAAGGGGATACCTTTCGGCGCGGGAATGGGAGGATCGTCCGCGGATGCGGGCGCGCTCTTCCGTTATGCCGTAGACAGGGGGCTTATGAGCGAGGCGGACGCCGTCGCCGCCGCGGCGCAAGTCGGCAGCGACGTGATATATATGATGAGGGGAGGCTGGAAACGCGCAAAGGGCAGAGGAGGCGAACTTTCTCCGCTTCCGTCTGCGGACTGCGCCGTAGCGGTGGTACGCCGCGAATACGGAGCTTCGACTGCCGAGGTTTACCGCCGATACGATCTTTCGCCGACGCACGGCGCGGGCATAGATGCGGTCCTGAGCGGCGCTGCCGACAGATATAACGTGCTCGAGCCCGCCGCGATCTCTTTCTGTCCCGGGATAGACGACCTGAAACGCAGAATGTATGACGCGTTCGGGGACGCCGTAATGACCGGAAGCGGAAGCGCGGTCTGCGCGATGATACCGCTAAACGAAACGGAGAGGGCGGAGCGTCTGCTGCGCGACGGCTTCGGCGACTGCGGGTATGCGCGTCTGCTTTTCCCGAAAGACGATTCCGTGGAATATATCTGAATACCGTGCACGCTCGGATGCGCGACGCCGCTTGTCTTACGACGGGCGGCTTTTTTATGCGCCGCAACGCAAGCTGAGTATAAAGACCGAGGGGCGCGGCAATAATCCCGCCCGGAGGCAGCATGAAAAAGATCGCCGTATGTCTTATACTCGTACTGGTCGCGGCAGTGGTCGCAGTCAACGTCTTTGCGGACGAAGACTCGGTCGTGACAGTATGCGCGCCGTCGAACATGGACGGGGCGGCGGTATGCGCGGGACAAGCCGCGCTCCATGCGGTGGAGCCGCTGAAAGGCTGCTTCGCGGGGGAAGAGGAATACATAGCGGGAGTTTGCGCCGCCGCTCTCAGAAGGGAAGGATACGCCGCGGGCGTGACAGTTTCGACGGACGGCAAGACCGTTACGATTTCGATATCGGGATCTTGCCGCAAGGCATGGGAGAGCGGTTCGGGCGCTGCCCCGGTATGGGGGATCGCCGAGCTTTTCGGCTGACATCGGAGGCATATGAATAAGAAACTTATCATCATGAGATCAGTCTGCGCGCTTGCGGTGCTTGCCGTCGTTCTCACGGCGGCACTCGCGTTTTTACCGGACGGAGGCGACGAAGAAATCGGCGCCGCGGTGCTCAAAGTGGGATCCAGCGGGCAGCAGGTGCGCACTTTGCAGACCAAGCTCAACAACTGGGGCTATAACGCCGGTACGGTCGACGGTATATTCGGATCGAATACGTTGGCGGCTGTCAAACGCTTCCAAGCCAACAACGGCCTTACGGTCGACGGGATAGTGGGGGCAAAGACGGCGGCGGCGCTCGGCATGACGCTGAGCGGCAGTTCGAGCAGCAACAGTTCGTATTCGTCGTCGGATCTGTATCTGCTTGCGAAATGTATTTACGCCGAGGCGCGCGGCGAGCCGTATATCGGACAGGTCGCGATCGGCGCAGTGGTGCTCAACCGGGTGGAGAGCAGCAGCTTTCCCAATACGATAGCGGGCGTTATATATCAGCCTTACGCGTTTACCGCGGTCAGCGACGGGCAGATCAATCTGGAACCCAACGATACGGCGTACAAAGCCGCGCGCGACGCGCTCAACGGATGGGATCCCACCAACGGATGTATATATTATTACAATCCCTCCACCGCGACCAGCGCGTGGATATGGTCGCGTCCGATAATGCTTTCTATAGGCAGACACAACTTCGCAAAATGAGGTAAACATGGAGAAAACGAACACGGGCAGGAAAAAAATCGTAATCGTTGCGATCGTGTGCGCGTTGCTTGCGGCGGCGGCGATCACGCTGGGCGTTTTGCTCGGAGTGTACGTCGGGAAGAGCGAGGACGCCAGAGTCGACGCCGAAAACAGCTATCGATCGGATTATTTCAAACTGCTGGACAGTCTGCTCGACATCGAGACCAATCTGTCCAAGATGAAAGTCGCTTCCACGCAGGCTATGCAGACGGAACTGATGCTCAACACCGCGATAAACGCCGAACTCGCCGGTCAATGTCTTAACTCGTTGTCGCAGGGAGATTATCATCTCGAAGCAACGATAAAGTTCTGCAATCAGGTACAGGATTTCAGTAAATATATCATCAAAAAGATCGATTACGAAGAACCGATAACGGACGAGGACTACGAGCTTCTGGATAATCTGCATTCGGTCACGCTCGAATTGGGGACCAAACTCGGATCGATGCAGGAGAATATGCAGATCGACGGATACTATTTCGTCGAAGCGATAGGCGAGGAAGATCCGTTTGCCGACATCGTGGACGACGTGGCGGAAGACGCGATAAAGTATCCCACGCTGATATACGACGGACCTTTCAGCGACGGATTGGACGATCCCACTCCGCACGCGCTCAAAGGCGAAGACGTATCGCAGGAGCAGGCGGCGGAAAAAGTATCCGAATACCTGTCTGAATACGAGGTCACGGGCGTGGAATTCGTGTCGGTCTGCACCGGGTATTTCGATTCCTATCTCTTCGAATTCACGACGGAGGAGGGCAAGAGCGGAAGCGCGCAGATAAGCAAAAAGGGCGGGCATCTGGTCATGTTCGACCTGTACGAAGAGATGATCATGCCGACTTACGGAACGGAAGAGGGAGTAGCGGTCGCGGAGAGGTACTGTCAGGCCCACGGCTACGACAACATGAAGGCGGTATGGAGCACGGTATCGGAGAGCGAACTGTTCGTCAATCTGTGCTACGAATACGACGGGATAATCATGTATCCCGACATGATAAAGATAAAGGTGTCGTTGCAGACGGGCAAGGTCATAGGATTCGAAGCGCTCGAATATATCTATAACCACAACAGGGAAGACGAGGTGGATTACAGCGTCACCGTAACGGAGGAAGAGGTACGCGCGCTTTATGACGGGAAACTCGATATCCGCAACGTCAGGCTCGCGGTCATCCCCGTCGGCGGAGGAACGGAGAAGCTGTGCTACGAGGTCTACGGCGTGTTCGACGACTATAAATACTTCGTGTACGTCGACGCGGAAAAGGGCGTCGAGCTGCAGGTGATGCAGGTCATAGACAGCGACGACGGAGAATTGCTGATGTGAAAACAAGGGGACGCGCCGCGTCCCCTTGTCTGCGCCTTATACGCAAGGCGAAAGATATGTATGAGTATTGCGCGCCGCGTATCTATGCGAATACGCCGCGGTATATCTTGTCCACCGTTCCGTAAACGATCACGGGCAGGTCTTCGCACTCTTCGTACGTATACGTTCTGTCTCCGACGGTAGCGCCGTCGGCGTCGAAAAATATCTGCGATATCAGCCTCTCCGAGCCCGTCTGCGCCACGGCGAAAGCCCCGTCGGGAGCGTTGAAAGCTCTGCGCGCAAGTACGAGATCTTGTCCGCTGCGGACCGCAAACAGTTCGGATCCGTCCGATCTGCCCATGATACGAAGCCCTTTGTCGGCTCGTTCGAAATTGTCGTCTATGTCGTCGAAAGAGGCGTAAAGCGGCATACTTTCGCCGAGGGCGGAGATCGACGGCTTTTCTTCCGCTTTGCCCGTCAATACGTCGTAGATGAGGAGCGTGCCTCCCGCGTCGACCGCCAGGCACTCCGATCCGTCGCCGTCGAATTTGTCTTTCAGCAACGGGGATCTGCGCAGCGTGCCTGCCGATACGCCGTCCGCAATGATGAGATCGAAATCAATCTTGCTTTTTATAGCCGCGACTGCGGTGGAAAATTTTTCGATGTGCGCTTCGGGCAGTGCCGCCGCGATCTCCCGTGCGACGACTTCCGCGCCCGCGCTCGTCTTGCGTCTTTCGACGATCGCGATTTTCATAGCCTACTTCTCTCCTTCTTTTTTCATAAATCTACCACAAAGTGCATTTATCGTCAATAGTTGCGACAAGGATTTGCCCGATGCGCCCCTATTCGACAATTATCGACGGATTTCTTTCGCGGGAGAGCGGGCGGGGGTTTGTTGTTTCGTAAGTTTGTCGTACGGGCAAAGATGACTTTTCGGCGGTATGATGTTATAATCTAAACGACGGCGTGCGCGGCTGCGGAAAGCGGCGCCGCGGAGGACGGTATGAAGATAGTTATATTGGACGGCGACTGCGCCAATCCCGGCGATCTCGGCTGGGAGAGCTTTGAAAGACTGGGCGAAGTGACGGTATATCCGCATACGCCGCGGGAAAAGCTCCTTGAAAGGGCGAAAGACGCCGAAGTTCTGATAGACAACAAGGTCGAGATAGACCGAAGCGCGATAGACGCGCTGCCTAAGCTCCGTTATATAGGACTTTTGTCCACGGGATACAACGTAGTCGATCTTGCAGCCGCCGACCGCCGCGGGATAGCGGTGTGCAACGTTCCGTCGTATTCCACGATGAGCGTCGCGCAGCACACTTTCGCGTTGCTGCTCTCGTTCGCGAACAGGATCGCCGCGCACGACGAGAGCGTAAGGCGGGGAGATTGGAGCAAGTGTTCCAACTTCTGCTATTGGCTGGAAGCTCCGATCGAGCTGTGCGGCAGGACTATGGGCATAGTGGGATACGGCGAGATAGGACGCGCGGTCGCCGCCATAGCGCATTCGCTGGGCATGGAGGTCGTTGCGTACAGACGCAGCGACGGGGGCGAAACGCAGCCGTTCGTGCGAAGGGCGGGATTGGATGAGCTTTTGCGCGAGTCCGACGTGGTGAGCCTGCATTGCGATCTCAACGCCGGCAACGCCCGAATGGTGAACGGAGATTTCATAGCGGCGATGAAAGACGGCGCGGTTCTTATCAACACCGCGCGCGGAGGACTTGCGGACGAGGAAGCGATCGCCGAGGCGCTGCGCTCGGGCAAACTCGCGGCGTATCTTGCCGACGTGGCGGCGCACGAACCGCCTTCGGACGGCTCGCCTCTGTTCGGTGCCCCGCACTGTACGGTCACGCCGCATATAGCGTGGGCAAGCCGCGAGGCGAGGAAAAGACTGATCGCGGCGGCTGCCGACAACCTGCGCGCCTATCTCGACGGAAACCCCCGCAACGTGGTGAACGCGCCTTTCGGGGCAAAGGAATAAAAGCCGGCGCGCCGCGCTCGGAGGAGGACATATGGAAAACGAAAATTATAACATAGCGCTGCTGATAGATACGGAAAACGTTTCTGCCAAATATATGGAGAAACTGGAAAAGGATCTGATCGTTCTGGGCAGAGTGTCTTACAAGAGGATGTACGGCGACTTTACCAAAAAGAGCGCGTCAGGCTGGCGCGATATAGTCAACGATTTTTCTCTGACGCCCGTTCAGCAATATTCGTATACGGCGGGCAAAAACGTCACCGATTCGAAGATGATAATCGATGCGATGGATATTCTGTACAGCGGCAACGTGGACGCGATATGCCTTATGACCAGCGACAGCGATTTTACCGGTCTGGCGAAAAGGCTCAAAGAGTCCAATATCTACGTGATCGGCGCGGGTGAGAAGAAGACCCCCGAATCGTTCGTGCACGCTTGCGACAGGTTTTTCGTGCTGGACGAAGACGGAAAACAGGAGGAGAAGGAGCAGAAGAAGAAAAAGGGCTCCGACCGTCAGCCGTCGAAAAAGAGTTCCGCAAAGACGGTAGGCGAAAAGAAACCCGCCTCAAAAGAGGAGATAGAGAGTTTCGCCGAAAGGATAATAGAGGAGGCGGGCAAGCCCTGCGTTCTCGCTTCCGTGATGCAGAAGATATATCAGGCGTATCCCAATTTCGATTACAAGACGTACGGAGTGAACAAGGCGTCGAAGTTCTTTTCCGAAGACAGGTTCGAGATAACGATCAACTATCCCGCCGGGACTCTGATAAGTCTGAAATAACGTCCCGCCGAAAAACGGAACGCGAGGGCGAAGCTTTTCATACGATGGAGTATGAAAGTTTACGTCTACGCTATCGCAAAAAACGAGGCGGCTTTTGCCGAGCGGTGGGTAAAATCGATGAGCGAGGCGGACGGGATATACGTGCTGGACACGGGATCGGAGGACGGGACCGCGGAAAAACTGCGTTCTCTCGGCGCGATCGTGGAGAAAGCGGAGATAAAGCCGTTCCGCTTCGACAAGGCCCGCAACCGTTCGCTCGAGCTCGTGCCTCAGAACGCCGATCTGTGCGTATGCACCGATCTGGACGAGGTCTTTTCTCCCGGTTGGAGAAAGGCTTTCGAGAAGGCTTTCACTCCCGGAGTGTCGGCTCTGAGGTACCGTTATGTGTGGAGTTTCACGCCATCCGGAGAGGAGGGGCATATTTTCTGGATATCCAAGGCGCACGCGCGGCACGGATTCAGCTGGAAACACCCCGTGCACGAAGTCGTGGTCTCGGATAGATCCGTGCGGTCCGCAATGGCGGAAGGAGTAACGCTCTATCATTATCCGGATCCCGCGAAGTCGCGATCGAACTATCTGCCGCTGCTCGAACTGTCCGTTAAAGAGAGTCCGGACGACGACAGGAACGTGCACTATCTCGGGCGCGAGTATATGTATTACGGCAGATATGAAGAAGCGATCGCCACTCTGAAAAGGCATCTCTCTCTGCCGACCGCGCTGTGGCGCGACGAGAGAGCCGCGTCTATGCGGTATATTGCGGCGTGTCTGCTTGCCACGGGAAGGCGCAAAGAAGCGGAGGAATGGCTTTTGCGCGCCGTTGCGGAAGCGCCCGGGCTGCGCGAACCGTGGCTAGATGCCGCGCAGTATTGCCTTGACAACGGGGATTGGCACGGAGCCGCCCACTATGCGCGGCGCGCTCTCGGCATAAAGGAAAGATCGCTGTCGTATATCAATACGCCCCAGGCGTGGGGAGCGCTGCCGTATGATATACTGTCGGTCGCGCTGTACTATCTCGGAGATATCGAAGGGGCGGCGGAGGCGGTCGACAAAGCTCTCGAATATGCGCCCGACGACGTTCGGTTGCAGCAAAACAAGCGATATGTATTGCAAAAAACCGTAAAAAAAGAATGATCCCGCGAAGCGGGCGGCGAAATCGACGGACATTTGTACGCCGTCGACGTCGCCGAGAGGCGGGGTCGGTTTTCGGAATATACGGCGCGCGTTTTACGCGCGTCTTTTTTCTCCGTGTTCTTGACAAGGCGGAGGTATATGCCGCATAATAAAAAATATCAAGACTCGGGGAGATGTTTATGAGGACGGAACTCAAAACGATTTTCAAAAACGGCATGACATATATAGGCGCCGCGATATTCGTCGCGTACGTACTTATCGCGGCTCTCTGTGACGGAGGCTTCGACGGCAATGCGGCGGCTTCGGCGATACAGACGCTCGCGCTTGCCGCCACGGTAGTCGGCGTCGTGCGCTTCGTTTCGCTCAACGACGGACTGTTCGACAAGCGCGCCGTAACGCTTCTGCTGTCGATCGGGCTTGCGATATACCCTCTCGGACAGTTGCTCGGAGCGGTGACCGCGGCTGCCGGCAGCGGCGCGGAAAAAGCCTTGCTTGCCGTGTCGGTCGTTGCGCTCGCGGCATCCGTAGCCGTACTTGCGGCGATGGTTCTCAAATGCCTCGTGATAGATTTCTTCCAACCGCTCGCTCTGGATACCGTCACGGTGATAATCCTTATCGCGGGCGCCGTCGTTTCCGATATCGCGGCGCTCGTTGCGGTGATCAACGGCGCTTACGGCGCCGCTATCGGCTATTGCGTCGGATTTCTCGCTACGGCGGGTATGGGCGTAGTGTGGGCGAAGAATCAGCCCATGGGCGCGTTTTCGGGCGTTAAAGGGCAGCCGATCAATCTGTTCCGCAACGGAGAGGGCGGATATTCCACTTTCCGTATCCCGTCGCTGTGCGCTCTCGACAGGCGCGTACTCAACGAAAAATGGGGATACGAATTCGACCGCGACGTACTCGTGGCTTTTGCCGAGGGCAGAAAGAACAGCTCTCACGATACGGGGGTCGTCGATATGCTGGGAAAGATTTCCGCCGACGGCGGCGATACCTGGACCCCGCTTGCCGTAATGTTCAGTTACGGCGAAGAGGTCGGCAAATACGGCAATCCGACGATGGTGCTCGACCGTAACAGCGGATTGCTCGCCGTCGCGATGATGAGCGCGAGCAAACGCAACAATTTCGATTACGATACGTATTTCCTCGAAGGAAAACTGCTGCCGGATCTTACGTTCGAGTGGGGCGAGGCGCGCAACATAAGTCTGCCCAAAGAGGAAGGGGCGAAGGGCGGTTCCGACGGGGTGCGCAAACACACTCTGATGGTAGGTCCCGGCAAGGGCGTGCAAATATCTCAGGGCGAACATACGGGCAGGATCGTGATACCGGCGTCCAACGGAGGTAATTCCTACGCCGTGTACAGCGACGACGGAGGCGCAAGCTGGAAAAGGGGCGAGCCCGCCGGAAGCGGGAACGAATGCGAGGCGGCGGAACTGTCCGGCGGAGAACTTGTCATGGTGGTACGCGACGGAGCGGGATGTACGATGCCGCATCCCGAGCAGTACCAGAAGCTGTCCTATTCGTCCGACGGAGGACAGACGTGGCACGATAAAGAATGTAAGACCCCTCTGCGCACGCCGATCTGCATGGCGTCGTTGGCGGCGAAGGGCGACGAACTGGCGATGACCTATCCCGATTCGTTCCATACGCGCGTCGATCTCACGCTCGGACTGAGCGGCGACTGCGGCAGAACGTGGCGCACCAGGCTGCTCTACGGAGGCGCGGCGGGTTATTCCTGCATTACTGCCGACAGCGACGGAAATCTTTACGTTTTGGCAGAGGTAGGCAAGGTAAATTACAACGAAACGCTCATGTTCATGGTCTGTGAGGATACGCTCGGAGCGCAGAGGTGTGAAGACAGATGAAGGATAAGGATTTCGAACGCAAGGTGGACGAAATATTGGGCGCCGAAGACGCGTCCGACGAGCTTTCCGCAGACGGTGCCGCGGACGAAGCCGAGGCGGAATTGGAAGAGGTGTTGTCCCGACTCAGGGAGCAGGACGGCCCCGACGAAGAGGAAGACTTCGACGAAGATCTTGCCGACGACGGATATATCGAGAATTACGATTATTCCGCAGATACGCTTTGGGTGGCTTTGGAACAGTGCAGCGGGAACGATCCTCTGATAGCGTCCGATCCCGAAGACCCCGATTCCGAGACGATACGGTGCGTGTTTGCCGTACCCCTGCAAAACGACGACGGGGCAGACGTGCTTTATTTCGTATTCCGACGCACAAGCGGCGAAGAGCTTGTCACAAGGGTATCGTGCGACGAAGACGGAGATATCGACAGATTTATCGAAGAGGAAAACGAAGATATCGCAACAGAGGTCCTGCGCCGTTTTCGCGCCGCGACCGGCGGCAGATCGGATCGGTAAAATATACGAATCGAAAAACAGCCGCCGCGATCGTTCGCGGCGGCTGTTTTTCTGTGTAAGTCATTTCGATTCCGAGTCGTTTTCTTTTGTTTTGAGCACTTCGAGTATCTCTTTGAGCAGGATCTCTGTCTGAGAGGGCTCGGGTGCGGGAGCGGGTGCGGCTGCCGCCTCGACCTGTTCCGTCGGTTGCTCCGCATTCTCGGAGGTGATTTTCTTTGCCGCGGCTTCTTTTACTTTCTCTCCCGATTCCTTAATCTTATTGAACGCTTTCACTATCAGGAAAAGGACGATCGCGGTACATAAAAAAGTAACGATCGCGCTGATAACGGCGCCCCAGTCGAGGATAAGGGCTTCGGTGATGACGTTGCCCGCGTCGTCGGTGACCGCTTCGCGCAGGACGGTCTGCAGGGCGCCCGTTTCGGACGACCCGGGGATCCAGTTGATAAGCGGGGTAAGGATATTCTGCACGAGGGCTGTCACGATCGCCGTGAAGGCGGAGCCGATGATCATACCTACGGCGAGATCCATAACGCTGCCTTTGTTGATGAACGCTTTGAATTCTTTCAAAAGTTTTTTCATACGCACACTCTCCGTTTTTTCAATATTATACATTTTGCTCCGTAAAATGGCAAGTGCCCGCATAGGTATGCTCGTCCGTAAGATAAAAAACGAACGTGGCAAATACGCAGGGGCCGGGAGAATTTGCTTGCGGAAGCGCAGACACTATATTGATCATAGTATCGGTAAGCGAAACTCGATCGGAAGCTCCTATCGAATCGAACCGAGAGCCGAAGGCGATACTCTTGCGGCATTGATCTCGCACATATAAAAGCAAGTCGGGATATCAAAAGGACGAAAAGCGGAAACGGCAGAGGGAAACGACAGAACCGAGGGCGGAGATCCGGTCTGCGAGATGAAGCGAACGCGTGCCACTCCGCGATTTTAATATGGATAAATATATAATACGGCAAGAGCGCGGAGAGCAAAAGAGCGTGCGCGGCAGGGAAGTTTTGAGAGAGCGGGTATGCGGGGGCGGAGAGGCGAGCCGCGCTGCCGTATTGTCAAGCGAGCCTATGGGCGGACGTTGCGGTATCATGAGCGCGCAAGACTGTGCTGCAAGGTCGGCGGAGTGTGCGCCGAGGGACGTTTTGAGAAAGAGAATTTACGGATACGGCGCGGAGGCAATACCCGCCTTGATTCAAGTGGGAAAATATATAAATACAGGCAAGACAAGAGCGCGGAGAGTGAAGAGCGTGCGCCAAATGGGAAGTTTTGAGAGCGCGGGTTTGCGGGGGCGGAGAGGCGAGCCGCGCTGCCGTACTGTCAAGCGAGCCTATGGGCGTACGTTGCGGTATAATGAGCGCGCAAGACTGTGCTGCAAGGTCGGCGGAGTGTGCGCCGAGGCGGGCAGATAAAATTATTGAGAGAAACGGCGCATTATAAAGCGGAAATAGGGGTGAAAACGAAAGCAACAGAGGGCGGAGAGTTGGGCTGCGGGCGCGAAAGCGAACGCAGGCAATACTTGCCGTATTGTCAAGCGAGCCTATGGGCGTACGTTGCGGTATAATGAGCGCGCAAGACTGTGC
>ERZ1090880.107-NODE-107-length-50317-cov-21.785086_pt1 | contig 50317 bp, 89 predicted proteins | sample MGYA00478471_ERZ1090880 | MGnify/ENA primary metagenome ERZ1090880 (study PRJEB33644, sample SAMEA5815734) | chicken gut metagenome | biome: Chicken; feature: Gastrointestinal Tract; material: Caecum | place: Ireland | collected 2019-01-01 | study: A study of the... | reverse complement strand
TGGGTCTATAGAACAACCTAAATAACACGCTGATTTGAAAAGGAGTGAATTTTTTATGGCTTCTCCCAGACTTTCTACTGCTGGAATGACGCTCCAGTACGCCACGGAGACCACCCCTGGCACCCGGCCCACTACGGGCTATATCAAGATCCCCGAAGTGAAGTCCATGCCCAGTTTTAACCCCTCTCCCAACACCATTGACAGCACAACCCTGGAGGAGACCGAGTACATGACCTATGTGCAGGGCCTTAAGGATCTGGGCGGTGCTCTGGAGTATGGCGCCAATCTGACCGAAGATCTGATCGACGCCTGGGACACCTTGATGGAGGCTTACGACACTGCTGTTAAGGGTGGCAAGCAGGTTTGGTTTGCTGTGGTACATCCGAAGCTGACAAATGCGACCTACTTTGTTGGTACTCCTGCCCCGTTGGGGCTGAACGAGGCCGAGGTGGATGCTATGCTGGAAACCACCCTGTACATTACCCCCAACAGCGCCCCCGAGATGGCGGCGGCTCCCACGGTGTAAGGAGGCAAGAACATGAGTGAGAAAGTGACAAATCTCCAGGAGTTTATTCAGCCTGCCCGTCTGACAGACGATCAGACCGGCCAGGTGTATGAGCTGGATTTCAGCAAGGAGAGCGTGGTGTTCGCCGAGCGGAACAAATTTAAGCTGGAGGACGCTATCGAGTTTCCTGTGACCGGAATGCGGGACTTGTTCTACTACAGCTTCCGCAAGAACCACCGAAATGTTGCCCGCGAGAAGACCGACAAGCTGATTGATCGTTGGGGCGGCGGCGTTCCCGAGAAGCTGGTAAAGAGACTGATTCAGCTCTACCAGCAGGCCCAGGCTTCCAATGCCATTCTGGTGGACGAGGACGCCGAAAAAAACTCCGGGCTGACCCTGGAGCTGTAACGCGCCAGCGGTCATGTGAGGAAATCTTTCTTGCTGACTGTCCGTACTATCTCTCTATCGGGATGACCTGGGACCAGTATTGGTACGGGGATGTACGGATGGCGGCAATTTATAGGGAGGCTGATAGGCGTCGCATGGAGAGGGTAAACGCAGAAGCCCATTTGATGGGCCTGTATGTGTATGAGGCTCTATGTGACGTTTCCCCCGTTTTACATGCTTTTGCGAAAAAAGGAACGAAGCCAAAGCCGTTCAGGACGGAGCCGTATGGGATGTCCGAAAAGCAGGAAGAAAAGTCCGAAAAACGGGAAGAAGCCGAGCGCTTGCGCGCTGAAATCTATATGAAACAGATGATGCGGGCCGGAAAAAATTGGGGAAAGAGAGGTGGCAACGATGGCCGTTGATATTGACAGTCTGCAAATTGAAATTGAGGCGACATCCAGCGACGCAGCATCGAAAATCGACCAGTTTGCCGCCTCTCTGACCAATTTGAAGTCGGCGGCAAAGGGCGGGGCTGGGCTGACGGCTGTGATAAATCAGCTTAACAAATTGAAGTCCGCCTTATCTGGCATAAACGAGAACAGCAAGGCTCTAAATGAACTGTCCTCCATGATGAAAAATGTAGGAGGCGGAGCGTCTGGAGCTTCTTCTGCAATTTCAAGCGCTGCCAGAACTGCAAGGACGGCGAAGGTTGATTACTCCAGCCTATCAGAAGAAGTCAAAAGCGCAGCCAAAGCGTTTTCTAGTCTTCCGTCTAGTGTTCAAGCATCAGTTAATGCGATTTCTCGCGCGAAAGATTCTATCAACGGACTGAATGCAAACAAAACAGTTGCTTCATTAGAAGATGCAGGGAAATCGTTAAGTAGTTTTAGAAAAGCAATATCTGAGACAAGCGTTGAATCTATCGGGAATGCATATGCTTCCTTGCCAAAACAAATCAGGCAAGCAATTTCCGCAAACGCCGCTTTGGAAAATTCTAACCAAAAAACAGCTAAGAGTTTTGGAGTCTTGGGTACTGGAATCAGCTCAGCACAGGCAAAATTCGGCGTTTACCTGATCGCATTTCGGCAAATTGCCTCTGTCATGTCTGACTGGGTAACAGAATCCAACGATTACGTTGAAAATCTGAACCTGTTTACCGTTGCCATGGGCGAATACGCGGAGAGCGCAAAGGCATATGCCGAGGAAGTCCAAGCGGTAATGGGGATTGACCCATCTGAATGGATGCGAAACCAAGGTGTGTTCATGCAGATGGCCGCTGGATTTGGTGTTGCGACTGACAGTGCGGCTCTGATGTCTAAGAACTTGACACAGTTAGGTTACGACATTTCCTCCTTCTACAATATTGGGATTGAGGAAGCAATGGAGAAGTTGCAGTCCGGACTTGCTGGAGAGATCGAGCCTTTGCGTCGGTTGGGCTATGCAATCGACGTTGCTTCTCTCCAGCAAGTAGCCCTAAAACACGGCATTACTGAAAGCGTAAACTCCATGACGCAGGCGGAGAAATCCCAGCTCCGGTATATCGCGATTATGGAGCAGAGCACGAACGCCATGGGGGATTTGTCCCGGACGATTCAGACGCCGGCCAACGCCATGCGGATTTTGAACCAGCAGATCACGCAGCTGTCAAGGGCGCTCGGGAATTTGCTGATCCCGTTTTTGCAGCAGGTGATTCCGTGGGTTCAGGCATTTGTTGAGGTGCTGACGGAGGCGATCCAGCGACTGGCGGAGCTGGTTGGCTTTGAGCTGCCGACGATCGATTACTCCGGGCTTGGCAATTTGACCAGCGGAGCGGCAGAGGCGGAAGACGCGCTCAGCGGCGCGGCGGACGCGGCCAAGAAGCTAAAGAGCTATACGATTGGAATTGACGAGCTGAACATCATTTCTTCTGACCAGGGGGCGGGAGGAGCCGGAGGGACGGCTTCCGCTGTTGGCGGACTGGATTTCGACCTGCCGGAATATGACTTCCTGGGCGATCTGGAGAAAAACGTAGGCGACATAAAGAAATGGATGGAGCCTATTCTCGAAATGGTCCTGGATATCGGGTCCGCGATCCTGGGCTGGAAGATTGCCACGTCCTTCATCCGGAAGCTGAGAGACGTTATCGATTATTTCAAGGTCGGGAAGAAGGAGCTTGACGGCTGGGGGAAAGCGGCCAGGATCGCGACGGGCCTTGTGATCTCCATTACCGGAATCAAGTGGTCGTATGAAGCCGGGTACAACATGGGCGCAAATCAGGCGGATTTCTTGGATTACGTTAAGGGCGTTCTCGGCCCGATTGCTTCCGGCGCCGGCGGAGCCCTAATCGGAAGCGCAATCGCCCCCGGAATCGGGTCCGGAGCCGGCTTTGCCATTGGATTTACAGTAGGCGTCGTATTTGAGCTGATCGGATACATCCGGGGGAAAGAGGCGGCAACGGCAATCGACACCTTTGTGACAAGCATTACAAGCGGTCAGGTCCCGATTGAAAGCTTTACTTCCGCCGCCGCCGCGGCCTTTCAGGAGCTTGGGCAATACGGAAGCGTGATTGCCGGGCTTGGCGACCAGCTGGAGGCGCAGAACGCGAATGTGGACAACGCAAGGGTCAAGATTGAGACCTATATGGCCAGCTGGCAGGCGACGGGGACGGTTTCCAAGCAGGAAATATCCGGTATTTTGGAGCAGCTGGACCTGCTGGTCAATACGTCCGGCGAAAAGCTGCCGGTTGCCGCGGAGGTGCTGAGGACGTCTCTGGTACAGGCCATGAAGGACGCCACGGCGGAGAGCAGGGAGACGTACAACGGGCTTTTGAACATTATCTATCTGCTGGAATCCAACGGAAATTCCACGATTGCGGCATGGAGATCGGAGCTGAACGAGGCGAAAATGGAGCTGGCGTCGCTGGATGAAAACAGCGCCAGTTACGAGAGCACGGCGGCGGCTCTGATGGAAAAGATCGGAGACCTGACATTGAAGATTGCCGGCATCGGCAGCTCGTCCTCCACCGTAACGGATGATCTCGAAAGCCTGAACACGGCTGTGCACGGAATTGACTTTTCCAATTTGCAAAACGGGTCCGACATCGCGGTGGACTCCCTGAATCAGCTGACGGAGGTGGCCTCTCAGGCCTATCAGGACCTGGCGGATTCCTATAACGCGCAGATGACGTCTCTGGATGAGCTGTTCGCCTATGTGGACGCCTCCTCTCCGGAATGGAAGGCCATCTACCAGGAGGCGCTGGCTCTTGGCCTTGACCCGTCCACCGCCATGGAAGACGTGGATACGGTCAAGGAGTGGATGCGCGGGTACTACGAGGAGATCTATCAGGAGCAGCTGGCGGATATCGACGCTCTGTTCGAGGACACCTATGGCGTCCTTACAGAAAACATGTACGACGCCATTGACCAGGCGGCCAGAGAGATCGCGGGGGAAAAGCTGGACCCGGAATATTGGGAATCGATTTTGTTCCCGGAGGGCTATGACCAGCTGATGAACAAAGAGGCGGCAGCCGCGGAAATCCAGAAGAATATCGACGCGGCCTACAACGAGGCGGTGCAGCAGGCGGCAAAGGCGCTGGCAGCAGACGAAACCACAAAGCCGCTGTTTGAGGCGCTGGAAAGCTCCCTTTCCTCCGTAAACTCCAAAAGGGCCCTGGCCGGATTTGGCGAGGGCTGGTCGGAGGACATTATCGGCGGCTTCTCCTCCGGCCTGACAAACGACGTGGCGGCCGCGGTGGCAAGCCAGGGCTTTGACTCCCTGGCGCTGATGATTGACGAGCTTGGCCGCGACGCAATCGGGGCCCATTCTCCCGCCGACCTGACGATCCCACACGGCGAGTATCTGACCATGGGGCTTGCGGAGGGGCTGACCGATGAGCTGTCGATGGCCTCCCTGACGTCGGCGGAGGAGAGCCTGAAAACAAGCTTTATCAGCTACTTTGACGAGATGTTTTTGATTGGGCAGGACGATTCCGTCATGGGCGGGAAGGCCCTGGAGCTTCTTACGGATTTCTCGGATGGGATCGTGGAAAACACGCCGCTGGTGGTCAGCTCCATGTCTACGCTTCTGAACGCGCTGATTGAGAAGATGGAGGAATTTACCAACACCTGCCGGGACGCGATGAACGGCCTTTTGAAGGATTTCGCGGCGTCCATGGCGTCTGTGAAGGTCAATTCCCTGGGCGGCGTATCCTATAAGTCCGTGTCCAGGGTGACGATTCCCCGAATCGCGGTGGACCAGTATGAGGGCGGCGGCTTCCCCAGCTATGGAGAGATGTTCATTGCCAGGGAAAGCGGGCCGGAGCTGGTAGGCAAAATCGGAAACCGGACGGCAGTGGCGAACAATGAGCAAATTGTGGCCGGTATTTCCGCCGGCGTGGAGGAGGCCAACCAGAGCCAAAATGTTCTTCTGAGGGAGCAGAACGAGCTTCTGCGGGCCATTCTGGCAAAAGATGACGGGGTCTACCTGGATGGGAAGCAGCTTAAACGCTCTGTTGATCGAGCTTCCAGAAACAGCGGTGCCTCTATCTTGATGGGAGGTGTCGTTGACTGATGCAAGCGATGGTTTCTATTGGGAGCTTTAATTTCCCGGAGCCGTCAACCTACTCGGCCACTACATCCACTATCGTTGATTCTGGTCGAAACGTGCAAGGGTATGTGATTGGGGCGGTAATAAGGGACGATGTGGCTCGCGTGGATTGCTCATGGAACTTCATTTCCGCGTCTGATTGGGCTGCTATTCTGGCAAAATTCAGCCCTGCAAGAGGCGGGTCTTTCTACAATGATGTCACCTTTTACTGTCAGGATACAAACACCTGGGAAACGCGGGAAATGTATGTGGGTGACAGATCCGCACAGGTCTTCCTCCGAAACAAGGATGGAAGCATCAAGGGCTATCAGGGTGCCAGCCTTGCATTGATTGAAGTTTGAGGAAAGGAGTCTGCTTCTATGCAGCAAACATCTCAGGCATGGCGTGACGCACAGGAGCAGACTCTTGTTCCTGAAAGCTATGTCGAAGTTGTTCTGAACGTAGGTGACCCGGATTCCCAGGCGGACGCATCGTCCACAAGCAACGGGGAGATGAATTTTTCAGAAGCGGATACTCTTGTGGACGAGCTGGAAAAGAACCCTATTCGCTATGCCACGCTGGAGAGGAACATCTGGCTTTTGGACGGGTCATTTCTCATCCTGCCGGATCAACCGCCGTATGGGAACAACGGGTATATCGGCGTGGAGCTCAGTGACGACAACTGCGAGTATGAAGTGACTCCGCAGATTGCCATTTCCTTTTCCCAGGTTTTTGCAGAGCTTATCCCCGGAATTACCATTGAATGGGGATCTGTTTATGGGGAATGGGCATCTAGCTTTACCGTAACGGCCTACAACGGAACGTCCGTAGTCGCTCAGAAGGCTGTAACCGGGAACACGAGCGTGACGTCTGTTGTGGAGCTGGACATTCAAAACTACGACAGAATCACAGTAGATGTTCTGAAATGGTGTCTTCCCGGAAGACGGGCCAGGATCAGGAAAATCATCGTTGGCATTGAGCGGACCTACAACAAATCGGACATCATGAGCTATACGCACCATTTGTTTGTTGATCCTCTTGCGGCGGAGCTTCCAGTTTCTGAGATCAAATTCTCCATCCAGAACCTAAACGGAGAATACAACCCTGACAACCCGAAGGGGGTATCTCAGTATCTAATGGAGCGGCAGAAAATTACTTCTCGGTATGGGTACCGATTAAACGGACAGACAGAATGGATTAAAGCGGGAACATTCTATATGAGCGAGTGGGATGCTCCGCAGAATGGTATTACCGCTTCCTTCTCCGCAAGGGACAGCCTGGAGTTTATGAGCGATGATTACACCGGGACATCCACCGGCACGTTGATGGATGTGGCGGAAGCGGCGCTCAATCAGGCGAATCTCCCCAAAATGTCGGACGGCTCTGACCCGTGGACAATCGACAGCTTGTTAAGTTCCATCTCTGTGCCGACCGGGGTAGATACCAGCCAATACTCCATTGCGGAGGTTTTGCAGTACGTGGCAAACGCGGCTTGCTGTGTGTTTTACCAGGACCGTGAAGGGAAACTTCACATTGAGCCGCTTGCTGACGGCCAGACGGATTATGAGATCAACCAGTTCAGAAGCTACGCAAATTCCGAGATCAGTCTGACAAAGCAGCTGAAAGCGGTTGACGTCAACAACGGGGCGGCGATTGTTATTGTTGGAAGCGTTGGGGAAACACAAAAGGTCAATAATCCGTTTATCTCTTCCGACAGAGCGCAAACCGTAGGACAGTGGGTTGCGGATTATCTGGAGAATCGAAGGGTTTTGACCGGGAATTTTAGGGCTGACCCTCGGCTCGACCCTATTGACCGAGTAACAAACGAAAACCAGTTTTCTGAAACAGTTGTTCTGGTGACGGAGATTCAATATACCTACAACGGTGCGTTCAGAGGATCGTATGAGGGGAGAGCCAATGTGTAACACCGTAGCATCCAACTGTGAAGCGATAGGGGTGTAGTAGATGGGATTACCAAGCGGCTATACGCAATACGAGTACATCGAATCCTCCGGCACCCAGCACATCGACACGGGGTTTCAGCCGAACCAGGACAGCCGTGTCACTCTGAAGGTCAACATCCTCTCCAGCAGCTCCGCCACCTGTGCCATATTCGGGGCAAGAAACGGGTCATCCACCAGCGGAGGCGGTTCCTTTGTCCTTTGGAGGATCTCAGGAAGTTTTCGGGCCGATTATGCTTCCACAAGCTATAGCTTTTCTGTCCCATCGACCGGAGAGCATGAAGCGGACTATAACCAAAATACTGTCCAGATCGATTCCTATACCCACGCTTTCACCGCCCGGACATTCCAGGCAAACCCGAATCTCCTCCTGTTTGCAGTCAACAACAACGGGGAGCCTGATACCAGGCGGGTCCACGCGCAGCTGGAGTATGCGAAGATCTATGACAATGGCACCCTGATCCGCGACTACATCCCATGCTCCGATCCGTCTGGTGAGGTTGGCCTGTATGACCAGGTGAACGGGGTATTCTACGGGAACGCAGGGACCGGTACATTCGGCCATGGGCCGATTGCCACACCTCCGGCCCCGCAGAATCTCCGGCAGACCGGGAAGACGCTGGAAACCATCTCCCTTGCATGGGATGCTGTGGAGGCCGCTGACGGCTACAAGCTGTACCGGGATGGAGCGCTGATCGCCACGCAGGCGGCCACCAGCTACACAGATACCGGCCTGCTGCCGTCGGAAAGCCACAGCTACCAGGTGCTGGCGTACAACGACCAGGGCGACGGCATCCTGAGCGAAGCCGTTTCCATGAGCACGGAGCAGGCCTACTACGTCGTCACTCCGGTCTTTACATCGGCGGCATTCTCCCCAAATCCCGCAACCATCAACACACCTGTGCTCTTGTCCATTGCTGTGGAGGATCAAATGATCATCCTGCAGCCGGAAGTGTTCCAGTCCAATGAAATCTATAGCGGGGAGGCATCATAATGGCAATACAGACCGTGCAAGCCAATATCAACGGCACATGGCACAACCTTACATACAACCCGGAAAATCAGCGCTGGGAGGCCACAATTACAGCCCCAGGCGCTACGTCCTTCAACCAGCCGGGCGGCTACTACAACGTCCAGGTGCGGGCCACCAACACGGCGGGCACACAGGGAACGGCAGACGGCTCCACCCTTCCGGGCCTGCAGCTGATCGTGAAGGAAACCGTGGCCCCGGTTATTACTATCACCTCCCCGTCCAATGGGGCCAGAGTGACCAACAGCAACCAGCCTGTCACCTTTACGGTAATCGACGAGGCCGGCGGGTCCGGTGTAGACCTTGAGTCTGTGGTGGTCAAGCTGGATGGCTCCGCAGTATCCGCCGGAGAGGTAACCCACAGCGCAGTGACGAATGGGTACAGCTTCACCTATACCCCCGCCTCCCCCATGGGCGACGGCAGCCACACGGTCACCGTGGACGCCTCGGACAACGACGGGAACGCAGCTGCGCAGAAGTCCACGACCTTTATCGTGGACACCGTAGCTCCCTCCCTGAACGTCACCAGCCCCACCGATGGGCTCGTCACCAACAACGCATCCATTACCGTGACCGGCACCACCAACGACGCCACCAGCTCCCCTGTAACGGTGACCGTCCAACTGAACAGCCAGGACCAGGGGGCGGTGACGGTGGAGTCCAACGGCTCCTTCAGCAAGGCCATCACCCTTGCAAATGGCGCCAATGTCATTGTCGTCACCTCCACCGACCAGGCGGGCAAGTCCACGTCGGTGACCATCAATGTGACGCTGGACACCTCCGTCCCGCAGATCGTCGCTGCCTCTATCACGCCTAACCCCGTAGACGCCGGCGAAACTATGGTGATCTCCGTCCAGATCACGGGGTGACGCCATGACCCAGACGATTTCCGCCACCCTGCCAGCCTCCACCGTCTACGTGTCCGGCACCGTCAATGATGTGGCGGTGACCTGGACCAACGTGGGCGGGGAGATCTGGGAGGCGGTGGCCGACCGGGCGGAGGATGATATCTACGTCGTCGCCCTGACCATCGTTTCCGCGTCCGGACAGTCCACCAGCACGTCCTTCACCCTGTACTATGGCCTCTTGAATCTCATTACCGACCGCACCCAGGCGGATGTGGACTATGCCGCCCGGCTGAACGCGGCGGGGTGGGATGGCATGACAGAGGATGAGCGGACGGCATGGACGCTGGGGCTGAAAGGCACGTATGACTATACGGATTTGAACAGGGTCGGCAACGCTGTGGCCTATGTGGCCGGGAGGCTCACGGGGGCCGGGTACGCTTTGAACGTCAACCCAAAAATCGACTGGACAGAGGATGACACTCAGAGGGCAGCTGACATGGCGTCCTACCTGGCGGACATATCGGCTATCCGAAACGCTCTGATTGTACCCCCCGCCATCCCGGAAGTCCCGGATGATATGGAGGGCCTCACCTATGAGGAGGCCAACGACATCGAGCGGATCCTCCTGGCGGTAGACGCTCTGATCACCAACATGATCAACGCTTATTTCTATTCCAATGAGATTGTATGTGGAGAGGTGTGATTGAATGGAAAACTTAGTCCCCCTTGGAACCGGAAATTCCCGCTTTATGAAGTCGAACATTTCCCCCAGCACGACCCTGGCCCAGCTGATTTCCATGCTCAACAACGGCACGTTTCCCTATGACGTAGGGACGATCAACCCGGCGGGCATCTCCCAGCAGGGGACGCCGCTGAACAAAGATACCCTGCTGAAAGACGCCACCGCGGGGCTCTACGGCCTGGGGAGCGACGCCGTGCCGGATGATGTGCTGAAACTGATCCCCGGCATGATGGACAACAAGGACTTATCTAATCGAGTCGTTATATCTTTTCTATCCTCCGGTAACTTCGTCGCACCGTCTGACGCGCTCGACAATGAGTTTATGGTCGTTTGCGTCGGAGCTGGCGGTGGTGGCGCTGGTGATCTCGGCGGAGGAGGTGGAGGTGGCTACATAACAATAGCGCATCTAACCCTTACCCCTGGGCAATCTTATGCCGTTGTTGTCGGAGCTGGTGGAACTGGTGGGGCACGTACTACTCAATTAGGAAATGTGAATGGAACAGCAGGAGGCTCCACCAGTTTCGGCGGGAATTTATGTTCTGCAAACGGCGGCGGAGGTGGATTTGGAAGTAATGGAAATGGCGGAAGCGGCGGTTCTGGCGGCGGTGGAGCGCCCGGTGGTTCCGGCGGAAATGGATCAACGTATGGAGGTGGCGGCGGAAGTGGTTCCAATGGATCCGGCGGCGGATCGGGAGGTACATATTCCGGCGCTGGAGGGAGCAACAACATTACTCCTCCACAATCAACTAAACACGAGATAGACGCGCTTATGTTCTTCCCGTTCATTTTCGATCCATACAATCTGTCCTCTGAGAATGGCGATGGCGCTGGAGGGGGTTATGCTGGATACGGAGGAAGCGGTGGAAGTAAAACTTACGGATGCGGCGGAGGCGGAGGCCTTGGCGGTAATGGTGGTGACGGGACCAGCAATCCGGGCGGCGGAGGCGGAGGCCTTGGCGGCAATGGTGGAGATAGTCGTGGCGGCGGAGGCGGCGGAGGCGGCTTTTTCGCCAACGGCGGTGATGGTAGCGAACAATCCTCTGGGACCTATGGGCAACCGGGAGAAACTCCCGGCGGAGGAGGTGGAGGCGGAAGAAATTCCTCTGGAGGCGGTGCTGGCGGCGACGGCGGCTGCTTCATCTTCTACACGAAAGTAGGTGCATCTGCATGAGATATAAAATCTTCCAGAACGGCGAACAGATCAACACCATCGTTGCCGATGAAGCCTTTGTTTCCGCCTACTGCGCCGAGGCCGGCTACACCTATGAGGCTGTAACTCCGGAGCCTGTCCCGGAGCCTGCGCCCACGGAGGTCGAGCAGCTGCGGGCGGATGTGGACTTTATCGCGGCCATGACGGGGGTGACATTATGACGGTGCTGGAGATGGCGAAGAAATACTACCCCCGGCTCTGGCCCCAGGAGCGGATCGAGGCTCTGGTGGCCGCCGGGAGATTGACCAGAGAGGAGGCGGAGCAGGTCTATGCTGGAACAGAACAGGCCGATTCATGAGTTCACCGGCGTCGCCAGATTCCACGCCGCCGGGTACACCGGCAGCCGTGCCAGGGCAGCCACCGGCGAGGTGCTGGACCCCGCTGATTGGGACGGGCCGGGCCATGTGGAAACCCTGGTGCAGGACGGTAAAAAGAGCACGGGCAGCCACAGCCGCATGACCGCCTCCGTGTTCTTCGAGGTGGCGCCGGACGCCATCCTCTACCGCGCCTCCAACAACGTCGGCCGCAACAGTGACGGCACATACAACTTTGTTCTGTACGACACCCTGATGCCGGAGATGGAGCGGCTGGGCATCACCCAGATGTTCACCAGCCGGAGCACCAGCGCCCCCGGCGGCAACGAGCGGGCCAGGGCGGAGCAGTTTGTGGAGGAGAACGACTGGTTTATCCCCTTCTGGTCCGCTGGCAACGACGGGGACGACAAGGCCAACGGCAAGCTGAAACTGGCCGGAAACGTGGGTGTTGCGGCCTACAGCGTGGTCAACGGGAAAGCGGTCCCCAAGCACTACTCCAGCGAATCGGAGTATGTGGACTTCGCGGCCCCCACGGATATCAAGTACCGGGACGGCAGCCAGATCCGCTCCGGCACCGGAACCTCTGCGGCTGCGCCCTACCTGTGCGGCATGGCGGCGCTGGTGCAGGACTTCTTCATCGACCGGACAGGCCACCCCCTGAAACGGGAGGCGCTGCTGCGGTTCTTCGCCGACCACTGCATGGACATTGGAGATCCGGGGCAGGACGACAAGACCGGAGCGGGGGCGGTGATCCTGCCGGACCCCAGCGAGATCGACATAGGGAAATATACGGACGTGAAACAGGAGGAGGTGAGCGACGTGGCGACCTATCATACCCTGGGCGACGTGCCTACGAGCTACCGGCCCACTATCCGCAAACTGATGGAGGCCGGGGTGCTCCAAGGCCACAGCGACCCGGACCCTGACAGTCTAGAGGACAACGTGCTGGATGTGGACGAAACCTACTGCCGGGTGATGACCACCCTGGACAGAATGGGGGTGCTCCCGTGCTGAATAGTCGGGATATCGACCTGCTACGACCGGATGTGGCGGCCAACTGCCATTTGTGGGTGGAGCGGTGCAGGGCCGCCGGCCTTAACGTCCTGGTGACCAACACGGTCCGGGACCGAGAATACCAGGCCTACCTCTACGAGCAGGGCCGCACCCGGCCGGGCGGGATCGTCACCAACAGCCCGGTGCCCACCTTCCACGCGGACACCTCCGGACTGGCCTTCGACTTCTGTAAAAACGTCAAGGGCCACGAGTACGACGACAAGGACTTCTTCCGGGAGGCGGCGGCCATCGCCAAGGAGATGGGCTTCTCCTGGGGCGGGGACTGGAGGAGTTTTGTGGATCTGCCCCACATCCAGTGGGACGACGGTAAGCGGTACACAGACAGCGACATCAAGGCCGGGCGGTATCCGCCCGAGATGCCCCTTTGGGAGGAAACTATGAGCGAACAGCAGTTTTACGAGATGTTTCTCCAGGCCATGGCCAAGTACACCAAGAAGCTGGAGAGCAAGGAGGTCAGCGCCTGGGCCAAGGAGGACTGGGAGCGGGCGGTGGAGGCCGGGCTCTTTGACGGCAGTATGCCACAGGCTCCCCTGACCAGGGAACAGGCGGCGGCGATCATTGCAAGGATGGAGGAGGTGGAAAATTGAAAGAGAGATTGACGCGGCTCCTGACGGTGAAGAGTATCGTCACCATCGCTTTGACGGGGGTATTCTCCGTGCTGGCCCTCCGGGGCACCATCGAGAGCGGACAGTTCCTCACCATCTTCACGGTGATCATCAGCTTCTACTTCGGCAGCCAGGTGGAGAAGGCCAGCCAAGCGGACAAAAAGTAAAAGCAAGGAGGGCCGGATATGCCCGAGGAGAAATGCATTTTGGACCCGGAGCGGGACTGCATAGGGAAAGCCGAAGCGGCAAAGCTGGAGGGCAGGATCAAGGCCCTGGAGGAGTGGCGGGAGGATTCCAAGGACTTCCACGCCAAATTCTACGACTGGCAGCGGGAACAGATTGCCCGTGACGCTAGGCTTAATGAAAAGTTCAACGGCATGGATGACAACATCAAAAAGGTGCTGGCAAAGCAGGAGGCCTGTGAGCTGAAGCCCGGGAAGCGCTGGGACGCTATCGTAGATAAGGCCATCTGGGCTGTACTGGCAGCGGTGATTGCGTTTATTCTGGCAAAGGTGGGTCTGGGATGAAACTATGGATTGTTCCTGCCATGGCTATGGTGCAGACCTCGGCGGAGTATATCGCCTATCCCATTGACACCCAAGCCCTGAGTGATCTAATCGACGGCCTCATTGAAATGACCAACAACATCAACGTGGCATCGCTGCCGGAGGCGGAAAGTGGTACGCAAGTATAGCATGAAAAGCGACGCCGCCAACAAGGTCAGCAAAAACTTCCGAGCGTGGGTGACACGGGAGCAGATGGCCGTGTTTATGCAAAGGCTGGCAAAACGCTTGTAATTTCCAGAACAATATGCTAAACTGAGCCCGAAAGGACGTGATTTGCATGGATGAAAACAACATCAAAACCGAGCCTCTGGCTTCCGAGATGTACGAGGACTTGAAAAAAGCTACGCGCTTCCGCGAAAAGATAATCTACATCCTTTTGATTGTGGTCGGCGTCTTGGTGATCGCTCTGATGGCCACCAACATCTACCACATCCACCAGTGGAGCCAGTTTGAGACGGTTGTTGTTGATTCCACGGAGGGTCCCGCAAACTACGTTGAGGGCGAAAACACTGGGGGTATTTTTAATGGCACGGGTTATAGTTCGCCGGAGACGGGACGGACGGTCCAAGGGGACCAGAGTTAAGTATATCCGTCGCAAAAAGAAGCGCAGATGAACATTCGGACCGAATTTACTGAGCCGGAATGCGAGTGGTTCCGCCGAATGTGCAACTTCACCCCGGACGAGCTGGCGGTGTTCAACCTCCGCGTGAAAGACCATTCCCGCATAGAGATCGCTATGAAACTGGGGATGTCTGAATCCACCGTTGACCGGCGCATCCGGGGCATCAAACGAAAAATCCATAAAGTCATCTGACAGGAATCTGACAGTTTCCGTGCAGAAAATCGAGGGTTATCCGACAGGGTATCCCTCTTTTTTTATGCCAAAATTGAAGCATGGAGGACGTGGGGATACAGGGTTGGTACACGTCGCCACCCTCCCCGCGGTCCTCCATTTTTTTGTTTGAAAGGACGTGTTTGTATGGATTTTGTTGACCGGATGGTAAAGGCCGGACTCCCCTTGCAGTGTGCGGACAAGATTGCTGCCAGCTACATTGCCCAGGGTGATGTGGACGGCCTGGAGGCCTATGTAATTGCACTGGAGGCTAGAAGTGAAATTCTCACCGTACAATCCGAACCCGCAGCACCGTAATGTTGGGGATTGTACCGTCAGGGCACTTAGTAAGGCTTTGAACCAAACATGGGAAACCACGTTTGTTGGGCTCTGCTTGGAGGGCTTTATTCTGAACGACATGCCATCGGCAAACAGCGTGTGGGGTTCATATCTCAAGCGATATGGATATCAACGCAAGCTGGCTCCAGATGACGTGACGGTTTCTGAATTTGCTGACCTATTCCCTGATGGTACCTATATTCTCGCTCTCTCCGGCCATGTCGTTTGCATCCAGGATAACACCATCTATGACAGTTGGAACAGTGGGAATGAAATCGTGCTTTATTACTGGCAGAAAGGATGACGAATATGCCTGCCTATCCCTATTACGGATATCAACCTTATCAGATGTATCAGCCTCCTATGGCAGATCAGTTAACGCAGCTCCGGCAGCAGCAATACCAGCCTATACAGAACCAGCAATTTCAAACTCAGCAGAATGCCAATTCACCTTCTATTGTTTGGGTGCAGTCAGAGCAGGAAGCGCTTAACTATCTTGTCGCACCCAACTCCGCCGTTACTCTCTGGGACAGCAATTCCCCTGTTGTCTACCTCAAACAGGCGGACGCGAGCGGAAAGCCGTCCATGAAAATCTATGACCTCGTAGAGCGCACTCAGAGGCCCGTACAGGCCCCGCAGGCTCCGGCAATAGAGTATGCGCCCCTATCCCGTTTGGAGGCCCTGGAGGCCCGCCTGAACGAGCTGACGGCTACTAAAGAAGCCCCCAGAGCTACAAAGAAAACCACCACAAAGGAGGATACAGAATGAACCCCTTTTTTCAGGCGATGGGCGGAAATAGGCAGCCCAATATGATGCAGCAGTTTCAGCAGTTCATGAATCAGATGCGGGGGAAAGACCCCAATGCCATGATTCAGGAACTTGTTTCCTCTGGGCGTGTATCCCAGCAGCAGCTTGACCAAGCGCAGAAGCAGGCCCAGCAGATGCAGGGCATGTTTGAGGGGATGCGGGGAATGTTTTGGAAATGAATGCTGGTTAAATGCGGATCCCGCATTTTTGAAACATTTTCAAATCATTTAATCAAAATCCCGGCCGGGTTTTGAAAATAAATCTACAAAGGAGATAACAAAATGAGTCTTTCTTCCGACAACGCTGTTATGACTATGCCGGTAGCCCCTGCGTATTCTGCTGGCGGTTATGGCAGCAATGGTTCTATGTGGGGTGGAGACTGGTCTGCCTGGATTATTTTATTCCTTATCTGGGGCGCTTTTGGTGGCGGCTGGGGCAATGGCTTTGGCGGTGGCGCCAACGGCGTGAATGGCCCCGGCTTCCAGTCTTGGGCAACCCGTGCGGACATCAACGAGGGCTTTGCGCTGAACAACCTCCAGTCCGGCATTAACTCCATCCAGAACGGCATCTGTGACAGCACCTATACCCTGACCAACGCTATCAACAACGGCTTCCATGGGATTGATACCGCTGTGTGTCAGCTGGGCTATAACACCCAGCAGGGCTTCAACACTCTGGCTTCCCAGCTCGCTTCCTGCTGCTGCGAGACACAGAGCGCCATTCAGGGAACCCGCTACGACATTGCTACCAGCGCCGCGGCTACTCAGAACACTATCCAGAACGCTACCCGCGACCTGATGGAGAACAGCAATGCCAACAGTCGGGCGATTCTCCAGGCTCTGAGCGACAACTATGTCCGCACTCTGGAGCGCGAGAACAGCGACCTCCGTATGAATGCCCTGATCTCCAACAGCAACGCCGTGAATCAGGCAGCCCGCGATGCTCAGACCGCCGAACTGCTGCGGCGCACCGGCCATGACTGCCCCACCGCTGCTTATGTGGTACAGCCTCCTCAGCCTGTGACCTTCCCCAACTACTGCAATCCCTGCGGGACTTGCGCCTAAACTGAACACTTCAACTTGTCGGAAAAACTGACATGTTCGGCCCCGTGCCGATTTTGAACCATGCGGCGGGGTGAAATATCCTCGCCGCTATCTTTTTTGAAAGGAATGAGTTTCTTGGCACAGTATAGCAATGCGTTTGTGCAGCAGATTGCCACCAATGGGAATGCGGTGTTTTCTGAAACCCCCGTACCGGCAAAAGGCTGTATCTATCATCGAGAGGGCTCTGGTGTTGTCCAGCTAAGTGGCCCATCCAATGGGCAGTGCTTTGCCAGATACCTTGTGATTTTTAACGGGAATATTGCCGTTCCTGCTGGTGGTACCGCTGGTGCTATCTCTATCGCTATTGCCATTGAAGGAGAGGCGCAGGGAGATGCAACTGCTACCGTTACTCCTGCCGCTGTCAGCGACGAGTTTAATGTGAGCGTTGCTACCTTTGTCCTCGTCCCCCGTGGTAAGCCTGCAACTGTCAGCGTGAAAAATATCAGCACTCAGGCCATCGAGCTCCAGAATGCAAGCCTGATTATTACCCGTGTGGCATGAAAGGAGATTAAATCATGGAATACATGCACGAACTGAAAGAAAAGCTCTGTGACGAGCTGGACGAAATTGCCCGAAAGGGTGAGCTGGGCGCTGGCGATCTGGAGATTGTCCACAAGCTGACCGATACCATCAAGAACCTGGACAAGATTGAAATGCTGGAGGACGACGGCGGTTACTCTCAGGCTGGGTACCGTGATGGCGGTAACTCTTATAATCGAGGCTCCAGCTATGCCAACCGTGGCAAGCACTATGTCCGTGGACACTACAGCCGGGATGGCTACTCCAACGAAGGCCGAGGCGGAAGAGGCGGATACAGCCGCCACGACGCTAAAGAGGCCATGATGGAGCAGATGGAAATGCTGATGGATCAGGCCGGTAGTGAACGTGAACGCGAGGCTATCCGGCGGTGCATGGGGCAGCTTGAAAACGCCTAAAGGGGGCGAAGCTATGATTACCAGTGACGTGCTGGCGCAGGCCCTCCCCGGGCGCGAGAACGCCAAAGACTGGCTGACGATGAAGATTGTGGAGTGCATGGCTAGCCCCATGGACGAGCAGACAGCAGGGAAGCTGAATGCCTACAACGGAGCGTACAACGCAATCTGCCAGTGGAGCGAGGATGAACAGCCGAAGAAAAAAGCGGCCCCTTCCTCTGGAAGCATGTCGCTTGAAACCGCCAAAGAGTGGACGCAGCACATGCAGAATGAGGACGGGACTTCTGGCCCACATTGGTCTGTCGAACAGGCAAAGCAGATTATGGCACAAAGAAATTTGTCGCTTAATCCTGCGGAGTTTTACGCGGCTCTGAACATGATCTATTCTGACTTTTCCCCGGTTGCCAAAAAACACGGCCTCGGCGGTAGTCTCGACTTTTATGTGGATATGGCAAAAGCGTTCCTGAATGACAAAGACGCCGCGCCTGGAAAGCTGTCCAACTACTACAACAGCATCGTCAAATAAAAATGCCCGCCCTCAGAAATGGGGGCGGGATTTTTTATGTCTGTCTCGCCAATCAGGTAGCTTACGGTGGTGTTGAGGGCTTTGGCTACGGCTCAGACTCTGGAAACAGACAGAGAATTTTTGTCCCATTTGTTTATGGTTCCGTTTCCAAATCCACATTTTTTTCAAGGGAAAATAGTGTTTTCCCCTGTCCTTCGCACAGTTCCCGTATTCTTTCGACCAAAAAACCGCCCTCTTAAAAAACTCGGTATATTTCCTAAAAACTTCTTGACAATTAGAAAATTTACTGATATAATAAGGAGCATGAGGGCAACAAAAAACCCAGGCCCCTCACGATGCTCGTCAAGAAAATACGACGATGATAGGAGGTGTTTTTTTGATTCTGGATAACATCAAGCGGCTATGCAGGGAGCACAAGACCAATATCACAAATATGGAGAAAGAAGTTGGCCTTGGCTTCGGCACGGTCTACAAGTGGGGGAAGGTTTCTCCCAGCGTTGATAATCTGAAGCTGGTTGCGGATTACTTTGGTGTAACGATTGACCAGCTTATGGATGAAAAGAGGGAGGCATGAAAATGGTATCAATGACACGTCCGATTGACAATTTAGGCAGAGTCGTAATTCCGATGGAAATTCGGAAGCAACTGAACTGGGGGCCTGGTACAAAGGTTGATATATGCGGAACTGAGAATGGGATTCAGCTCACAACTCATGTTGAGAACAGTCCTATTTCCCAGATGAAAAAGTTGAAAGAAGTGCTTTGCAGTGTTCAGCCATCCAGTGAAATTTCTGAACTTTTGGACACCCTGGAAGAAAAGATTGGAGGCTTATATGCCAAAGGTGAAACTGGGGCGAAACTCAACCCTTGAACGTCAAGAAGCCACAAGGAAGGTCATCCGGCGTGCTATGGCAGAGCGCGGAATCAGTAGTCAGAGAGAACTTGTTCAAAAGATTGGTGAGACAGATTCGTCGTTCAGCCGAAAGTTCAAAGCAAATAAATGGAAGATAGACGAAATGGCGAGTATGGCAAGTGTCTTACAGTTTACGGCGGAAGATGCGGCAATCATTCTCGGAATAAAATAATGCCCCCAACCGTGTGGGCGCACGGGTGAGGGCAAGACAAACCTGATTGACCACTCCAGTCAGGCTCGCTAGAACAAGTGTACTACTTTTCTTCCGAGCCGTCAAGAGGTAAAGGAGGAAAATCATGAAAATTCACATCAAACTACCCGGAGGCGGGGAAATCAATTTCCAGAAGGAGCCGAGTGATCTGTGGTGGCTTCCTGTTTCCGTTATGGTCATTGGTACGGGCGGGCTGTTCGCTTTTATGTTTGCTACAATCTGATTGCGGGAGGGAAACTATGACATATATGACCCAAGAGGACCGGGAATCCATTGCTATTGTCCGCATGAGAACACTTCTTGCGGACGGAATCGCGGAGCGCAAGGCCATCCATCATCTGAACAACGAGCAGATTGGCCGGGGCTTGGAAATTGGAGAGAGGACGATCGCCAAGATCATCAACGGCGGCGACGTCAAGTTGACGCTGACGCAGACCATGCGGCTTCTGCGGTTCGCGGGCCTGCGGCTGGAGGGAAACAATGAAGTTTGAGGAAATCATAGACAGCGCCCGGACAGAGCGTGAAGCGGAACACGAGCGGCAGCTGAGCGCCGCCCGACGGGAGGTGAGAGAGGCCAGACACGCCGCCCGGATGTGGCGGAGCCTAGCATGGGCCGCGGTGGTTGTTGCCCTGGTGGTGCTGTTCCTGGCCCTACAGGACCGTGCCCAGGCTGCGGAGGTGGAATCGGAACCGGTGGAGGCGAGGGTTGTCCAGTACGACCCGCCGCCGGAGCCAATGCCCGAAATCATTGTAGAGGAACCCGTGAGACGGCTCCACGGCTCCTGCCGAATCACAGCGTTTTGCGCTTGTTCTGTCTGTTGTGGGGAGTGGGCCAACAACCGCCCGTTAGATGAGAACGGGGACCCCATTGTATATGGTGCGTCCGGCAAGGAGTTGACGCCGGGGGTGTCGGTGGCCTGCTCCCTGCCCTACGGGACAAAGATCCAGATTGACGGCCTGCCGGGGAATTACATCGTTCAGGACCGGACGGCGGAGTGGATCCAGGACAAGTATAACGGCATGACCGTGGATATCTACATGGACAGCCACGAAGCCTGCTACGATCTGCTGGCCGGGCTGCCGGAGTGGATGGACGTTTATATCGTGGAGGAGTGAGAAATGCCGCCAAGAAAACCATATCATCGGCGTGAAAACATTCCCTGCAGTTTGCCGAAGTTAAAAGCATGGATGGCGAAAACCCATGTTTCACAGCTTATTCTCGCAGAGGAAGTTGGAGTAACGCAGTGCACTTTTTCCAACTGGATGAGCGGCGAAAGCCAGCCAAGACTTGGGCATATTAGGAAGCTGATGGCCGTTACTGGCTTAACATTTGAGCAGTTGTTTTGATTGGGAGGTAAACAAATGAGGAGGAAATATCCAGTCTGTGATAACTGCGGGGCAGAGATCAATCCAAACAAGTATGAGGATAGTGACCGCTATTATCTGAGCAACGGAAAGATCCTTTGCAAAGAGTGCTTTCAGAAAGAGTCTGAGGAATACTTGGAAACCAACACGGATGATTTTGCCGCTTTAGTTGGTGCTTCCGTTGTGGAGGTGATCTGATGGCCGATGGAGTTAGGAAATATATTAGGGCAACAGCTGAAATTTATTTTCCTGACGGTCATATGTGTTGCGATCTGTGCCCGCTTTTAGAAACCTATGCCAGGAAGCAGTGCCGTCGGACAGGTGAATATCTACTGGACACAAGAACCATTGGATATAACTGTCCGCTGGAATTTGAGGAGGAAATACCAAATGAAGATCGTTCTAAAGGCTCACAAGCCGAAAGGGACCGTAGGTAATGTAGTAAAAATCAGTAAGGAAGCACAGAGGACTCTTTCCACTGTTATGAGAGAAACAGGCCTGTCAGCAAAATACATTGTATCTCAAATGATTGTGCAGGGCGCTGACTGCGTGGAACTAATCGAGGAGGAGGAATGAATCGTATACAAGAAGAAGTTTGGGTTCCGGTTCCTGGATACGAGCAGTTTTATGAAGTAAGCAACTTTGGGCGGATAAAAAGTTTACCTCGTGAAATACGCTGTAAAAATGGAACTTGCTATATAAAACCGGGCAGAATCCGAAAACCGGTACTTAACAAGGGAAATGGGTACAACATGCTCTTTCTTACTGATGGAATAGTTAAGAAATGTATGTATGTTCATAGAATTGTTGCTGTTGCATTTTGTGAGAATCCAGAAAATTTTGATTTCGTAAATCATAAGAACGAAAATAAAACGGACAATCGTTCTGAAAATTTGGAGTGGTGTACGCAAGAATACAATAACAATTATAACGGAAAATCACAGAGATGTAACAAAAAGGTGTCTCAATTATCGCTTGATGGATTTTTTGTTGCATCTTATATGAGTGGGAGAGAAGCGTGCAAAGCGACTGGTATCCAATACAAGAACATTTCTGCTGTATGCAGAGGAAAAAGGAAAAGCGCAGGAGGATACATTTGGAGGTTTGAATAATGTCTAAACTTATATGTGTTATGGGAGAATCTGGGTCTGGAAAGACAACCGCGATGCGGACGCTTAACCCGGACGAAACCTACTATATCGACAGCGACGGAAAGGGGCTGGCCTGGAAAGGATGGCGGCAGCAGTACAACACAGACAGGAAGAATTACTATTGCACCCGTGATATCCCCAAGATTACCAGCCTGATTGTAAACATAAGTCAGAAAAAGCCAGAGACAAAGGTAATCGTCGTTGACACCTTAAACACCTGCATGGTGGACAAAGAAGTCAAGTCTATGAAAGAGGGCGGATACGGAAAGTGGATTGATCTTACACAGTTCGTGTGGGACTGCATCGAGATTGCCGGTCAGCAAAGAGACGATCTGACGATCATTTTTGTGATGCACAGTGAGACGGTCAGGGACGACTTCGGATATGCCTTTACCCGTGTCAAAACCAATGGACGCAAACTGGAGAAGTTAGTCCCGGAAAGCCTCTTTGGTACGGTCCTGCTGGCAAAAAAGACCGATGATGACCGTTATATCTTTGAAACACAGGCCAAGAACAGTACAGCAAAAAGCCCTATGGGAGCATTTGAAACCATGGAGATTGATAATGACATGCAGGCCGTTTTAGACGCCTTAAAAGATTATTAAAACAAGGAGGACGTGAAGAAATGAAGCGATACAGCGGCGCAACAGCAGAAAAGATTGCCACCAGAGAGCAGCTGCCTATTGGCGGATATGAAGTAAAAATCATCAGTATTAAAGAGGAGGTATACGACTGGGGAACTAGATTAGCCATTGCCTTTGACATTGTTGAGGGAGATTACAAGGGGTTCTACCAGAAGGATTTTGACAACCAGACAGGCGAGGATAAGAAGTGGCGCGGCGTTTACAGGATTTACGAGCCGAAAGACGATGGATCTGAAAAAGATGCCTGGACAAAGCGCACGTTTAACAACTTCATCTATTGCCTGGAAGACAGTAATCCTGGATATCACCTTGACTGGGTTCCTCTGGAAAAGGGAGATTTCAGCCAGCTTAAGGGAAAACTGCTCGGGATGCTGTTCCGAAGCGAGGAATGGGAAATGAACAGCAATGGGGAATACCGGACTGGATGGTCCACGAGGCCGTTTGCCGTTCTTTCCACAGGGGATATTAAAGACGGGAACTTTAAGATGCCAAAGGATAAGCCCTTGAAGGAGAAAGCGCCTGCAGCTAATCAATTTGCCCCCCTGGATAGTGAAGATGATGGGGACATTCCCTTTTAATCTGATGGCGATCAATAGGGGGTATATTTGATGCACCCTGTAGAAGTTAAAGCCGCTTTGGAGAGCATGGTGTGTCTTGTAGATACTAGGGAGCAAGATACACCACGCCTCCGGGCGAGGCTCAGAGAAATGGGATGTCCGTGGGAACGAAAGAAACTTGAATTTGGAGATTATTCTGTCAAGTGTAACAGCATGGATTTGTCTACCAGCATTGCAATCGAGCGAAAAATGAACCTAGACGAATTATGCAACTGCTACTGCAGGGAAAGAAAACGGTTCGAACGGGAATTTGAACGCGCCAGGCAAGCTGGAGCTAAGGTTTATTTGCTGGTAGAGGACGGGTCTTGGGAAGATGCCTACAGTGGGAAATACAGGAGCCGTATGTCGCCTGAGTCCCTGGTAGCGTCTATTCAGGCGTGGCTGGCCAGATACAACTGCCAGGTTATCTTCTGCCAGCCAAAAACAACCGGCAGGCTTATCCATGACATTTTGTACAGAGAATTGAAAGAACGATTGGAGAGCTTGCCAGATGAATCAGACTGCTGAATATATCAAGCAAGCCGTCCCTATGGATGAAGCGGCAGAGTTTTATGGATTTCATGTAAATAGAGGGGGGTATATTTCCTGCCCGTTCCACCGGGAAAAAACAGCAAGCTTAAAGATCTACTCCAATGAAGAGCATAGAGGCTGGCACTGTTTCGGATGCGGACGAGGAGGAAGCGTGATTGACTTCGTAATGGCGCTGTTTGGGATCAATTACCAACAGGCAATTTTACGGATCAATCAGGATTTTTCTCTCGGGATTACTAACGAGAAAGCATGCAGGTCAAGCCTTTCAAAGATAGCTAGAGCTGCCAGAGAAGAAAGAAGGGCAGCTGAAAAACGGGAACAGGAATGGTGGGAAGCCATCCGCAAGCTTTGGTACTACCGTGACATAGCAGAACAGGCGCAGCCGGTTTTGGAAGGTGATACGCTTTGGATCCATCCATTTTACGCCGAAGCCGTAAAGAAACTTCCAGAAATAGAAAATTGGCTGGATGAACGCTTTCAAGAAGGAGGTCGATACGATTGGAACAAATCCCGGAATTCAGCAAAAACGACTTCCTGATGACGACAACTCCCTATGAATGGCTGTATTCCCACAAGGATAACCGATTTGAGCTGAAACAGTTTATCAATAGAATGTCCGCTCAAGCCAAAAGCGTTGGGGTAAACAATTTGACCGGCCTTTTCAATGCCTATGTAGAGTCAGTCAAGGGGCAAGATACAGTCATTGGATGCAATCGAACAGATTTTACCGGACAGGAAATGGAACTGGACTGTGGATCCTGGGAAGCGACAGACGAAGGAATTTACGGTACAGACAAGCTTGGTTTTCCAATCGTTGCGTGCTATCACCCTATTATGCCTGTACAGCGCCTTGTGAACATTGACAGCGGAATCCACAAAGTAAAACTAGCTTTTAGCCTTGGGAGAAGATGGAGCTACATTATCGAGGACCGCAGTACCATTTCTGACAGCAGATCCATTATCAAACTGTCCCAATACGGGATAGCTGTCAACAGTGAGAACGCTAAACACCTTGTCCGATACTTATCTGAAGTGGAACAGATGAACTACGATCTGATTCCGGAGGTTTCCAGTGTTGGACGATTGGGGTGGATCGATGACTATGGTTTTTCTCCTTACGCCGGAGATCTTGTATTTGACGGCGAGGAAGAATACCGAACCAGATTTGATAGCATCCGATCTTACGGAAGCCGTCAGGAATGGATTGACTGCTGCAAAGTCATCAGGTCAGGAAAAACAAAAGGGGCTGTTATTGCCAGGATCATGCTGGCAGCATCCTTTGCTTCTGCCCTTGTTAAGCCGTGCAGCTGCCTTCCCTTCTTTGTCCACCTATGGGGCGGATCTGAAACTGGGAAAACCGTCGGTCTTCTTCTTGCTGCCAGCGTTTGGGCAAATCCAGAAATAGGTAAGTACATCCAGACGTTTAACAGCACAGATGTCGGAAAAGAGCTAGGCGCTGCGTTTTGCAATTCCATGCCTTTGATTATCGATGAGCTGCAACTGGTCAAAGAAAATCGGAAAGACTTTGACAAGATGATTTACCAGCTCTCTGAGGGCGTAGGACGGGCAAGAGGTAAAAAGACTGGCGGTCTTCAGAAAACACCAACCTGGCGCAACTGTGTGTTGACAACAGGAGAATTCCCTATCATATCTCCAAGCAGCGGAGCTGGAGCGGTCAACCGAACCATTGAAGTTGATTGTCACGATGTACACCTTTTTGACGAGCCCAAAAAAGTAGCCGTCACCCTATATAACAACTACGGATTTGCCGGCAAAGAATTCGTTGATCGCTTGATGGATCCAAGTGCCATGGACGAGGCCAAGAGCCTACAGGAAGCCATGCAGGAAGCGATCAAGACCGAAGACACCATGGACAAACAAACAGCTTCTGCGGCGTTGATATTAGCTGCTGACCGGATCATTGAAAAGCAATTTTTCCAAGACGGGATTTTACTACAGCCGTCAGATATTGCTCCATACTTGGTCAGCAAGCAGACTGTCAATCAAAATGCAAGGGCGCTTCAGTTTATCTATGATCAGGTCAATATCAACGCCGGACGTTTTTCTCCGGATATTTCTTCAGGTGGCGAGATCTGGGGCGATCAGGACGACCAATATATTTACATCATCAAAAGTAAGTTTGACCAGATGCTCCAAGACGAGGGTTACAACGCCTCTGCTTTTATCGGATGGGCCAAAAATCAGGGAATTTTGTGTTGTGGTACTGATGGCAGGCCAACAAAAGTGAAGAAGATTTTGGGGAAATCTGCACGTTGTGTGTGGATTAAATGCAAAAACAGCGATGAAGATGGCGATTTTTCAACAAATCAACAGAGTTACCTGTAGTTACACTCTGGTTACCAACGATGGTAACCGAGCAATCCATTGGGGCGCAATGGTTTGCGGGATTTTTTAGGCCCGGTTACCAAAGTTACCGCATTTTTGAATGCTTTTTTATAAAAGAAAAAAATACGTAAACGGATATATTTATTTTTTGCAAGAGAAAAAGTGTTGGTAACTTGGTAACCGGACATAAAAATCGTCTTCAAACCTTAGAGCCGCAAGACTTTCAGCGGTTACCACATGTCGGTAACTTTCGGTAACAATCGGTAACCACCAGAGGAGGATAATATGGTATTTCCTTATGAGCAGCAAGCGATGAATGGAGAGCCTATGCCAGAGAGCCTAGATTGGCTTGACCAGCGTATGTATGTGGCACTTAGAAACCTATACGGCAGTGCAAAAAGCGGGACAATATCAAGGGGAACCGGATCGAAGGAAAAAGCACAGATGGTTTCTTCCTATAATCGAGAGAGAGAAAATGAAGAATTCAATAGGAAATGGGTTAAACACACAGTTGATTTATGGAAGGGAATTGAGCTTGCAGTCAACCGTTATCAAAAAGATAGGACTTTAGAGGCCGCAGACAATTTGGTAAAAGCTATCAGTGGATTCAATACTCCGGATTTTGATTTGAATTGGGCAAAGGAGTGAGGAACCATGAAAAACCACTACGCCGCCGCGCCTGAACGGCGGAACCTGCGCAAGCTCACCATCAAGGTCACCCCGCAGACCGCCTACAACCTCCACCGCCTGGCCGACATGGGGAATATCCCGGTAGGGCGCGTGGTGGACAAGCTGGTCAGGGACAGGATGATTGAACTAAGGGAGGCTGTAAAGCATGGATAGAGATATTAGGCTTGCGCTTCTGGGCGACCACGAGGCGGAGAAGCGGCTAACGGATGCGGGGGTGCTGCTTATGCAGGGCGACTGTCTGGAACTGCTAAAAGATATCCCAGATGGTAGTGTGGATATGGTGTTGGCTGACCCACCGTACGGTAAAAAAGCAGACAAGGGAACTAACGGATTTGGGACAGCAAAAAACAGAAGATACACCTCTGAATGGGACAAGAAAACGCCACCCAAAGAAGTATTCGACAAGATTTTTACTGTTTCGAAGAAAGTAATTATTTTTGGCGGAAACTACTTTGCAAATATGTTACCAGCCTCTAATTGCTGGATATTTTGGGATAAAAAAGGAGATATTGCATTTCATAACCCATTTGCAGATGGTGAATTGATTTATACAAACTTCAAAAAACCGGTTAAAAAGATTGTGTTTCGACAACAAGGATTCATTACAGATAGTAAAGACAAAAGATACCATCCAACGCAAAAGCCAACGGAACTGATTGAGCTTTTACTAAAAGAATACACAAATCCTGGAGATACAGTGTTAGACCCGTTTATGGGTAGCGGCTCCACCGGCGTTGCCTGTGTCAATACGGGTCGCAAGTTTATCGGCATGGAGTTAGACCCCGGATATTTTGAAGTGGCAAAGCGGCGTATTAGGGAAGCACAGGCGCAAGCCCGCCTCGCCTGGAACACCCGCGCACCGATTCTGAGCGAAAGTGAATTGAAGAAATTGGAGGAAAAGGCATGAAGTCTGCAAAGATTTATACTAACGACTTGAACCGCCTGATTGCGGCGACAAAGTCTTTTGTGAGTGATAATGACCACAAGCCCAGCTATCAGTACATCAAATTAGAGTTCCATGCGGCAGACGATCAGGTTGTAGCGATGGCCGTTGATGGATACCGGATGTCCGTAGAACATTCCGTTATTAGCGATTGCAGCGAGGACTTTGTGGCGTTCATCAAGAGCAATACCAAACTTCCGAGCAAACAGTATGCAACCATCTCCTTGACAGAAGATGGGAAAGAGGCTGTAATTCGGTGTTGCGGGTTCTCTTTCGGCTACACACAGCCGCAGGGCAGTGGATTTGAATGGGAGAAGGCAATTCCGACTACCGATGTAAAATACCGGATTGGCTTTAATGGGAATTATCTTCTGTCTGCTCTGCAAGCAGCAAAGGTGTCTGCTGGAGAGAGTTTTAGACAGCCGGTCATTTTGGAGTTTAGAAGCAATGTTGAGCCGATCCTTCTTCGTACCAACAAGGAGGACATTAAGATGGTTCTCCCTGTTCGTATCAAAGAAGATTAAGCGGAGGAGATGGAGATGCTGGAGGGGTTGGAATGAGATATACAATAGATTATGGGTGCGGCATTGCTACCTTGTTTACCCCGCATAAAGACTGGGAAAACCGCTTTTACGCTCTTGCTGAACAGTGTTTTGGAATCAGAAAAAGTATATTCTATGCAAAGTTGCTGTCTGCGGACGAAGTTGGCCCTCAGAATCCGTATGCTGGAGAATACGAGCGCCTTGAACATGACGGGGACATAATTATATGGGATGCCATAGGAGAAAAAATTAAATCAGAATGGGATTAGGAGGCCCAGCCATGATGACGCGAGAAGAAGCCCTTAAACTATTGGAGAATGAAATCTATAAGTGGTCTATGGACTGGGACGAACGAGAGGATGGTCTGAGCTATACAGAGGCCATTGAGATTGCTATTGCCTCGCTTCGCCACCAGATATGGAAAGACCAGTTGTGGCATGATGCTAAGACAGACCCGCCAAAGACACCTGGGCTGTACTATGGGAAAAAGGACGACACCAACTCCATGTATGCCTGCCGGTATCGGGACGGTGTATGGGTGTTGGATATGTACCCACAGCAGAAGATGGACATTGTTCAGTGGGCGGATTATACAGCGTTTGTAAGGGGGGACGATTGACCATGACGCGGGAAGAAGCGATTATGCAAATCGAAAGCCTAAAAAACTATTGCGAGTACATGGCAGACGGTGACGAAAGCGGGGCGTACGTTTACGATTTAGATAAACAAGCCCTTGACCTTGCCCTCGCCGCCCTCCGCCCCGTCAGCCGGGAGCAGGTGGAGAAGGTGTGGAGGGGTGAGTGGATGGGTTCTGCCGATGGATATGCCGATGGAGAACTGGTCTACGATACCTGGGAATGTAGTCACTGCGGCCATGTGATTGACGAAGAGGACGACCCCGATATGCTCCCACAGTTTTGCCCGAAATGCTATGCGGCCATGACGGACGAGGCCGTGGAGATGGTGATGAAGAGGATGGAGGAGCTGTATGAGCAATAGAAAATTTGTGCGAGGCTCATTCGCACTTGCAACAAATATTACTGACTTAGATGCGTACTATCTCGAGCACAAAACCGCGATCAATTCCATTGTCGAATGGGCCGACAAAGTGGGTATGTATGTCGGATTTGGAACATCCCCAGACAATACTTACTTATGCGAATACGATACGACGCAGTTTACAAAGTCCATGTGTACTGGCCTTGCGAATGAATTGAAAGCAAGGCTGAAAGCGGAGTGGAAGTCGTCTGTAAAACTTGGATACCAAGCATACGGAGACAGTCTGTGATGGAGAGATTGGAGGCGCTGAACGATGCTGACACCAACAGTTAGATTGTGCAAAGAACATTCAATCTGCACTTGTGGAAATCCGAATTTCAGGACATTCAATTCTCAAAAGCCGATTTACAAGGTATATGAGGTAATAATTCCGAAAGCTCCATGCGGCGAAGTGACTTTTCATCTTTGCGAGGACTGTATCAAGAAAATTTGGGAGGCGCTGAACGATGCGGTATCGACTACAACGTAAGGAGCAGCACGTCCAGCCAAACATCCTTGGGAATCACTCATTCCCCGTATACTCTTACCGCTGGAAAGACATTGCTGCCGCTGACAGCAAAGTAAACTTGGAGGAATACCAGGCCAACAACGGACTGACCGGAGACGGATATCGAATTATTGATACGAAGGAGGCGCTGAAAGATGGCAGTACGGCCGATTGACGGAAACAAACTAATTGAGTGGTTTCGCCCGTATTTACATACTGGTGAGGCAATCCCGGCAGATGTTGTAATCGAGGACATTCGCTCTATGCCCACCCTCACCCCGCCGAACGAGTGGGTTAGCGTGGAAGATGGCGGAGGTGAGAACAATAGGAGCATTTAGAGATTTAACAGGACAGCGGTTTGGACGACTGATTGTAATTGAGCAAGCCGGGCACGACGATTATAGGAAAATACTGTGGCGGTGCAAATGTGACTGTGGAAATGAGAGAATTGCTCTTGGCCGTCACCTTAGGAATGGTAGTTGCCAGTCTTGTGGTTGTCTAAATCTCGATGTGAAAAGAGAAAAAGCGAAGCATCATGGGTTAACTTCTGATGAGCGGCGTTTGTACTCTTGCTGGAAGTCGATGATAAGCCGGTGTTTCAATCCGAACTCAAATAGTTATCACAATTATGGAGGACGCGGAATTACAGTCTGTGAAGAGTGGTCGGACAAAGAAACCGGATTTCCGACATTCGTCAAATGGGCAAAAGAACACGGATATAAAGAAAGCCTTACGATAGACCGAATTGATTTTAACGGAGATTATCGACCGGATAATTGTAGATGGGCAGATTGGTTTACGCAGGCTAATAACAAAAGAAGGCCGGAGAAAGTCAGAAACCAATACGGGATTTGGCCGTATCGCCATGCTTTCCCCGCACCGCCTGACCGCCGCCCGCCGGAGGGAGAAGTATGAAGCCGATTTTATTTAACACCGAAATGGTGCGTGCCATTCTGGAGGGGAGAAAAACCGTCACCCGGCGGCCGGTGAAATTTGGGAGAGGACAAAACCCTGCGTGGTCGGGATATGTTCCGGACGGGGGCGTATTGTACGGAAGCAATAACATCCCAGCGGTGAAAGCACCATATCAGCTCGGTGACATCCTGTGGGTGCGGGAGACGTGGTGCGAGTCTCTAGGACAAGCGGGTAAATATTTTTACCGGGCGTATGCCGGGCCAAGGGACGAAATGAAAGAATATGCCCACTCATTCAACCGCTGGCACCCCTCCATCCACATGCCCCGGGACGCCGCCCGGCTGTTTCTGCGGGTGACAGAGGTACGAGCGAATAAGCTACATGATGTAAATTATTTTGACTGCTTATCAGAAGGAGTTCCATACAGGCAGATGGAAACGGACATTGTGCAAGATTTCTCCGCCTTATGGGACAGCACCATCAAGCCCGCTGACCGGCCAGTCTACGGCTGGGCTGCCAACCCGTGGGTGTGGATCATTCAGTTTGAGCGGATCAGCCGCCCGCCGGAGGGAGAGGATGCCTGAACACATTTTGTCCCTGAGCTACGGGAAAGACAGCTTGGCCAGCCTGGGAGCTATCGAGAAGCTTGGTTGGCCGCTTGACCGCGTTGTCCATGCGGAGGTTTGGGCGACGGACACAATACCCGCTGACCTGTCGCCCATGGTAGAGTTTAAAGCTAAGGCCGACAAGATCATCAAGGAGCGGTGGGGCATTGAGGTGGAGCACATCAGGGGACGCCTTACATACGAACAAGCGTTTTACCGGGTGCTCAGCGGTCAAAAACGCCCAGGAACGATATACGGATGGCCGATACCAAAAGGGCCTTGGTGCAACAGTGACGTTAAGATGCCGCCGCTGGATAAATTGGAACGTGGAAACAACATTATCTATGTTGGAATAGCCGCCGACGAGCCTAACCGATTTCATGTTTTATCCGACAAGAAGAAAAGCCCGCTAGTAGAGGCAGGTTGGACAGAGGCCGATTGCCGTCGTTGGTGTGAAGAAAACGACCTACTATCCCCCATCTACACTACAACTGCACGAGGCGGTTGCTGGTTCTGTCACAACCAGGGCGTGGGACAGCTCCGGCTCCTGCGCAAGAACTACCCGGAGTTGTGGGCGCTGATGCTGAAATGGGACAAGGACAGCCCGGTGACATTCAAGGCGGACGGGCATACTGTTCACGACTTTGACCGGCGCTTCGCCGCCGAAGACGAAGGGCTGATTTATCCGGACGATAAAGTTTTCCGCTGGTCGATGCTGGATGATGAACTAAACTACCGGTGGTTTTAGCCGGAGGGAGAGGAGGACACCTGATGGACATTGAGAAGCTGATTGAGCAGTTGCGCACTGAAAGTCTATATGCCGACAAGGCAAGTCTGGAAATCATGGATTTGTGTATGGAAGCCGCCACCGCCCTCTCCACGCTCCAGGCCGAAAACGAGAAGCTGCGTAGTGAAGCGGAGGGAATGCGGTCGAATTGGTATAAATCTGTTGAAGAAATCCAGAAGCTGCGGGCAGATCTGGAGCAGGCGAAAGCAGAGCGTGATGCTGCAATAAGCGATCTGGAAACCATTATGGTATATGGCGGAGGCAATCTGGATACTTGCCAATACTGCAAAAATGGGCAGTGCTACGCAAGGGGTGGGACGAAGCTGTGCTTACCGCAATGGCGCGGCCAGAAGGAGGAATAACCATGGATTATCCGTCATACCCGCCTGTGATACCAAACGCGTTTTTCGCCTATCCTTGGTATGGGTATGCTGGAAACTCCATGTGTTACGGATCTGGTTTACAACAAGCAACCCAGCAAGCGAACATTCAGCAGTTAAATTCGAGGATACTTGAATTGCAGATGCAGCAATGTTGTTGCAACCAGATAACGGCATTAAACAACAGACTTTCGGACATGGTGAACGCCGCACAGTTCCAGCGCGTGTTGGAGCCTAAAAGGCCGAAAGACTTTGTTTATGAGCTGGACAAGATCCTTTTTCCTGACAATCCGATAAGGGATTACATCCAGGAAGAAATCAGAAAAATCAAAGAAAAATACGCTGAAAGGATTGAAAAACTGGATGCTCTTTTGGCGTGAAGGAGGAATAAGCGTGGAGCGGTTGACCGAAAGGATTGGAAGTGTGGTCATTAACGTCAAATATGCGACCCAGCATGAAACTGCAATTCACCGCCTCGCCGCAATCGAGGACATCCTGGGCGACGAGTACGACCTGGACGAACTAAGAGAAATGGTTCAGGCAAAACGGGAGGGGCGGTGCGTGGTGCTGCCGTGCAAAGTCGAGGATGATGTATATATCAACATTTTGGGAAGGACGCTTCCGTTCACGGTAATCAGCGTATCACAGATGGCAAGCACACCGACATTCAAGGCACAACACGGTATACGGCTAGTCTACATCTTCAAAGCGGATGATGTCGGGGAAACCGTCTTTCTCACCCGCGCCGAGGCCGAGGAAGCACTACGGAGGGAGCAGGATGGTTGACATTTTAACTCTGATTGCCGCCATTGAGTGGATAGCTCTTGGAATTCTTGTATTTTGGAAACTTAAAGGGTGGAACAAGAAGATGAGTGACCTATACGAAGATATGAAGAAACAGTGGGAGGACGAAAAATGAAGGAGTACATCGAGAGGGCGGCTATCCACGAGTTGGTGAAGCGCATTCCCAAATATGAAATGTTCAACTATGACCGCACGGAAGCGCTGCTCGGCATAAACCCCGATGATGTTGATTTTGGAGTGGATAAGATTCCCGCCGCCGACGTTGCCCCGGTGCGGCACGGTAGCTGGGAGCGCAACAGCCCTGACGACATTGTGGTCTATTGCAGTCAGTGTATGATGCCGCAGGACGCGCCGTCAAACTACTGCCCGTCGTGTGGGGCTCGCATGGACAAGGAGACCGAGGAATGAAACTGGTTGACGTAGAAGAACTATACTGCTCCGACTGCGAGTTAAAAAACCACTGCGAAGATGTGATGTGCGACGTGAAAACAATGCCAGCTGTCGATCCCGTCCACGCCGCCGGTGGGTGCTATTGCTTTGAGTGCGAGAGGTTCGATCATGACAGCGGAACTGGGTTTTGCAATCAGTGGGGCAAGTGGACGCTGTGCAGTGACTTCTGTAGCAGGGGCAAAAAGATTGAAACTGTACTTCTAAAAAATGACGCAAAAGATGAAAGTTTGGAGGGAGAGCATGATTAAAACTTGCGGAACCTGTCAGTGGTGGGATGATAACGGTGTCTGCAACAACGATGCCGCCGTTGTATTCCAGACCGGAGAGCACAACAACTGCCCGTTCTGGGAGAACTACGATGAAGAAATGTGGGGTGAAGGAGCTGAATAAGACTTGCGCGACCTGCGACTGGTACGAGGACTACCAGGGCGTATGCTTTAACGGGGATTCTCCGAACTGTGCGGACTTTACGGACCCGGAAAGCTGCTGCGAGGAATGGGAGGAAAAGGAGGCAGACCATGAAGTTTTGTAATGAACAGGGAGAAATATTTGATGCACATTCATACAAGTTTTGCGGTAGATTTGAGGGGATTTGCTCAGAATGTCCATTGTTCGATAAAGTTCCAAAGTTTTTAGCCGGAATTGTATGTGGAGAAAAATGTACTGAATGGACACTATCACACCCCGAAGAAGCCGCCCGCCTGATGGGCTATGAGGTAGTGGAGGACGAACCATCCGGAAATCCAGGAGAGTTGGAGGAGAAAGACTGCCACACTTGCGGGCATTTTGAAAACAAAGCGAGATGCGGAAGTTGTATTGCTGCTATCGATATAAACGGAGGAAGATCAAGCACGCCGTCTAACTGGATTCCAAAGGAGGAGGCCGACATGGACAAGCCGCTGAAGGACTGGACGCTTGGGGAAGCAAAAGAATACTGCACAAGCAGAAACGGAAATTGCGCAGACGATTGTATATTCTCAAAAAAGGGGATTGGAATGGTATGCGGTATTGCCCCTAAACCTGTATGGTGGACGTTGCCAGAGAAGCCCCGCTTCACCGAGCAGGAGGTGGAGGACGCAAAGTACATAAAGCGAATCCTGAAAGTTGATTCTGTGCGGAGAAATATATATGGGAATGGCCTGGTTGCTATGAAATCGGATAATAGCGTTTCCGTTGTGATAAATTCTGAAATGCTCCCAAGCATTCATTCGGGCGAGGAGTATACCCTTGACGAGATCATTGGAGGTGCGGATCATGCTTAATGGAATCGGTACAGGAAAAGAACTGAAGAAGGCCCTGGATGAATTAGACCAGGAGGCCAAAGCTGACCAAGGAAAGCCTAGCCCCTCTCTATGCCCCGTCTCTCTCATTGAAGCCGTGACGGCGGTCAGAATGTATGGTACTCAGAAATATGGGGATCCGGACAACTGGAAGCAGGTGGAGCCGGAGCGCTATCATCAGGCGATGCTGCGGCACATTCTGGCCGCGTGGAATGACCCGTACAGGATTGACCCGGAGAGTGGATTGCCTCATATAGCGCATGTAGCGACGAATATCGCGTTTTTGCTGGAGATGGAGGAGGAAAAGAAATGAAGAAGTTTTTAATTTGTATTCTCGCTGCAATTTCGATTTTTTCGCTGACTGCCTGTGAAACAAAAACAAGCGGAAGCAGACAGGACATTTATACCACACAAGAAAACGCAAATAACATTCAAGAGAATCAGCCAACGCCCGCCGACCTGGAGTATTCCCTGGAACGGTACAACCTGATTCGCCGGGCATACTGGGTGAACGGTCAGCGGGAGAAGGCGCTTTCTCTCCCTTGCGAGATTGACCGGCCTCTTGGCTATATTGTTCTGTTCACAGAGAGTGGCGGCGTTGTTGGACGGTATGTCGTAGACGGGAAAGTGACGAGTCTGAACAGCTATCTCACACCAGACTCTACATATTATGAAGGCGGAGGACACAAGACAAGGTGGCTTGCTGACGTTGACGGCTCTTACGGGGAAAACGACCAGGGCATATTCTTCTTTACGCCGGATGGCAAGTACATCGAGTGGACTGGAACTTATCTCTATTCTGACATCCCGTTTGAAGTGACCACTCCGACTATCGTGATCGGAGGTGAAAGCGGTGAGCAATAAAGCCATTGCCGCTATTGTGGCTGTCTGTATCGGGCTCCTCTTCTTTTTCGCCGCAAACCCATTAGGTGTTATGGCTTGGAACTCTTGGTTTGGGCTTGTTCAGAAAGCGGATGATGCTACCAACTATGACACGTTGAAGCAGGTGGAAGATACCTGCCGCTCCATGATTTCCTCTTACAAATCCGACCGAATGACCTATGAGCAGTACAAAGACAGCGACAACAGCGAAGAACAGTCGTGGGCGGAACAGGCCAAAATGCGGGCAAATCGAACAGCATCCACATACAACAACTACATCCTGGAAAACAGTTATGTATGGGAAGGAAATGTTCCAGACGATATAGACGACCAATTGGACTATTTGGAATAGGGGGCAAGGCATGAGAGAGATTCTTTTCCGCGGCTTCCACCCCTGCGACGGCCCGGACACTATTGTGGTGGATGGGGAGAAGGTCAAGGGGAGATGGGTGGAGGGGTACTACGTTGAAAGAGATAATAAATCGTGGATTTACCCTGCAAGTAATCAGATGATAAGCAAGTCCTTGGCAAGAGAACTCAGGCCATTTCATAGTGCTAAGAGTACGCAGAAAATCATGAAAGAAGTATTTCCTGTTCTCCCCTCCACGGTGGGACAGTACACCGGCCTGACAGACAGCAGCGGCCAAAAGGTGTTCGAGGGTGACATTCTCAAATTTACAGACAGGCCGAACGACTATAAGTGGACTAGCCGCATTGAATTTGGAAACCCCAACGGCGGCTACACTTGGGGTTATCAGATCGTCCATCTGAGTGGCCCGAAGCCAAATATCGACACACTTTGCTGGTTCGATATGGAAGAAGGCGGAGCATACAGTGAGGTCATCGGCACCGTGTTTGACGAGGTAACACCATGAAGCGAAGCGGCTACCTCCAACGAGTTCGCCAAGATGTCAACCGCCAGCTTACCGAATCCCGCGCCGTCCATACCCAGATGTGCTTAGACGCGGCTATGATTGCCGCCCACGATGTTCTTCAGCTTGGCCCCGGGCGGGCAGAGGACTTTTGCGTGGCCTACCGGGAAGCTATCAATGATATGGCCAGGCGGGTGGTAGACGACCAGATGGACGACCCGGAGTTTGTCTATGCGAAGGCCAAGATTGACGAGCAGATCAGGGCCATTGTAGGCCCGGAGAAGTTCGCCCCATGGGAGGAACGCTATGGAGAAAAATAGATGCGCTGGGTGCAAATATTACCGCCCAGAGTACAGCGCGTCCAAGAAAGGGCCCAGGATGTGCCACTATTTGCTGGACAATGGCCATGGACGCATTAAGGACGGAGACAACTGTTTGTCCTACGCACCAAAGCGAAAAAATAGACTTGACAAATCGGCACTTAACGACTATGATAAAAAAGGAGATGTATAACCTAATGCAAAATGAAGTCGAAAAAATGAAGATTGGCGCAGGAGCTATGGCAGAACTCCTCCGAATGTTCTATGACTCCCTTATCCAACAGAACTTTACACAAGAGCAAGCCATCCAACTGACTAGCGACTATATGAAGGCGGTGTTTGGGAAGTAATGGAACTTACAAAATATGAGATGGAAACCATCTACAACTATAACCAAGAAGAACCCCTCGCTTCCTGCTACACTATGGATCGCGCTCTAATCCGCCGACTTGATGCACTTGCCCAAAAACATAAAGAAATTACTGTAGTTCGAGCAGATGAAGGTGTCCGGGAATATACTTTCCCTAAGAAGTGGATTAAGGTTCGCGCACCAAAGGAACTATCGGACGAACAGCGCGAAAAGATGGCAAAGAGGGCGAGAGAGAGATTTGGATTTGCGAGGGAGGAAGCGACTCTTGAAGGAAATCTATAAAGAATCAAAAAAACTTCCGACGTTTCTTCCACTCAAAAAATGCGCAGAAGAATCGGGAATTGCATTATATTGGTGGAGACTTGCCGTGAAAAATAATTGGGTTCCAAATTTTAAGAGTGGGAACAAGTTTTATGTGGAATACGAAGAAGCAATCAACAGAATTAGGTCTGGAATGGTAGGAGGTGACAACTCTGAACAAGAATGATGCGACTATCACATGGATTAAATCAGAGGATGAAGCCCCAAAGCCAGGATGCCTATATCTTGATGGAAACAAAAACCCAGCGAGAATTGCGTCAACTATCTTGAAAGCTAAAGGAAAAGATGGGAGTACGCTATACTTTCCTATTAGCGATTGGGGAAACAGATGGACGGGGAAAGGAATAGATAGCTACATCCCGCCGAAAGAATATCTCTTAAAAGAAAACTCTATCCTGTGGTGGGCAGAGTTGCCAGAACCCCCAAAAGAGGTGAGCGACTTTTGAAAAGTGAAGAACTGGTTGAAGTAGGAAAGCGGTATGCCGCCAAGAAGCGGGGAAGCAAGTCTGCGTCTGTGGAAGCTACGACTACTGCAACAAAAGACGAGATTAAGCAAATCCTCAGCAACACCCTGTATTGGTACAAGCGGGAAATCGTAAAGTCCGATGAAGAATGTGCTGAACGGCTGAATGAATACTTCCAGCGACTTTCTGAGACGGGGGAGATTCCGACAGTAGAGAAGATGTGTCTTGCGTTAGGGACTACGCGAACGACTGTATGGGAATGGGAAAATGGGCGTGGATGCAGCTCTGCGCGCGCTAACATGATAAAAAAGAGTAAAGAAATTTTAGCCGCGCTGGACGCTGAATTGGTGTCCAGAGGGAAGATACCACAGGTAACTTACATCTTCCGCGCCAAGAATTTTTTTCAAATGTCGGACTCTGCAACCCTTACTGTTATCCCTGCCCAGCCCCTCGGCGACTCTCCCGACCAAAAGCAGCTTGAAGAGCGGATCGCCGGGTCGGTGGTGGTGGAGGAGTAGGGACTATGGCAGAGGGAAGAATTTGGCGTCCAGTTTCCGACTATGAGGGACTTTATGAGGTCAGCAACTATGGGGAAGTCCGCAAGCTTGACGGGACTATGATGAACGGAAATATCAATTCTTATGGTTATCGAGTAGTGCGATTGACAAAGAACGGAAGGCCAAAAGACAAGAAAGTGCATCGGCTGGTTGCACTGGCATTTATTCCGACTGTCAGCGGAAAAGACTTTGTAAATCACAAGGACGGCGACAAACTCAACAACTATGTCGAAAATCTGGAATGGGTCACGCGCGGAGAAAACAACCGGCACGCTGCGACTATTTTGCGGGTTTCTACAGAGGCCCGCCCTGTCTGGCAACTATCGCTTGACGGGGAGCCGCAAGCCTTGTACTTAAATACGACTATTGCGGCGAATACGGTGCAGGGCAATCAAATGATGGTTGCGGCCTGCTGCAAGGGAACGGCACAAACGGCATACGGCCACCGCTGGGAATATGCAGACGGTGAAACAGTCCGGCGGATCATGCAAGAGCGGAGGGCGGACGCGATCCGCGCAAGGGTTGCAGCACTCCGGGCGGAGATTGACGCGCTGGAGGCATCCATATAGCAAAATACCCCGGTCTACTCCATGACGGAGCGGGCCGGGGTTGTTTTGTGCCTTGTTTGGCCGTCTGCGGGCCGCTGTGGTCCGCTTGATGGTGTGGGAATATAGGGATAGCCACAAGGGCATAAAACGCCGTGTAGGGCCTGCAAACGGCCTTTACGGCGGTTTTGCGTTTTGGCATCTCCCCTGCCCTGCTGGGCATGGGCGCAAAAATGCCGCCTGCTGGCCGTAGGACGGCGCACAAGCGGCGGGAAGATGGCGGGGAGTATAGGGACATAACCGCCCACCGTTGGACGTCCTGGAGGGCATAAAAAAGCCCGCCCCAGGTAGTCCCAGGGCGGGAAGCAGTCAAGATTTTTTCGCCGTCTCCCAGATCACCATCAAGGGAAGGGCCAGAATAAATAGGATAATCAAGCGGGGGACACCTCCTCCCACGTTTTGCCCATACGGCGCACAAAATAATAACTTGCGCCGTAGTCCTCTATGGTGTCGCCTGTTGGGTGCAAATCATGCGCCAAAAATGCCATGATGATCGCCTTGAGCCATTCCCGGCGGGCCTCAAAATAATCTTCCCGCCTTACGTCAATATCATAGCCAACGACAAAACAGAGCGGGCAACAGTCATACAGGCCGGACAAATCAAAATCAATGTATGTTGTTCCGGGGATCGCTTGCAGGTCGTTTTCCAGGGCTTGCAGCCGGTCAAGCAGTCCAAAGCGGGCCGCAGTGTCAATTTCTTTTTTCTTCATGGCTATCTCCTCCATTCTCCCATCGTGCGGGCATATCGCCGCAAAAGCTCCGCTTCGTCGTTGCCGATGCACAACATGCCGGTACGGGCGTATTCAGCCAGCAGATCAACAGCTCTTTTCATTTCATCACTACTCATTATATAGCCTCCATTCTCCCGGCGGGCGGGTCAAGCCCGCGCCGCGTTGATTGTGTCGCCGTCAGGCAACGCAAAGTCGCCGATGCTGGTTTCCACACGCTCCAGATATGCAAGGTGGTTCTCCCGTGCGTATTCCTCGCTGATGCGGTAAATCCGGTTGACATACAAGACACTGCCGCCAAACTGGTACGCCGCGCCCTCCTCTGCATTTTCCTTGCAAAGAATGGGGAGGTGAGAATAATCATCATCAACAATAAAATGGATCCCCTCTGTGTACAGCGTTGTACCATGGCCGGGGAGAAACGCAACCCGGCGGCCCTTACGCTTGGGGAATACTCCCTGATAGTCCATATAAACGCCCTTGTAATCTGTGCCGATACGGTCAAAGTCCGCTTTGCTGATGTGTAGCATTTCCATTGTTTTGCCCTCCTTATCCGATTTTACCGGCCATTTCCCGGTAGTTGTACGGGATATATACGTTTTTAGCGTTCGGGTTGGGCCGGTAGACCGTGGCCGTCTGTCCGTCGTCCGTAATGTAGCAATCAACATATTCTCCATTGCAGAGGGACACAAATCGCCTTGCGTTTTCCGGGATCTCGTCCAGGCTCCAGAAATAAGGGCCGTCCGTAACGCGTTTTTCGTAGCACATGGCAGTAATTACTCGGCCCCTACCAACTGCCCGCATATCGTGGAGCTGCGTAAATTTCGGGTTAATTTTCAGGTCGTAGACAGCCAAAAAACGGCGGAATCCGTTATCTGTGCGGTAGGCTGTCCACGCCATACAATCGCGATGAATAACGTATTTATAACCGAATTCGCTGGTATTTCTGTCGAGATAAATTGTAATGTTAATCATACGTTTTCCTCCTTGTCATGGAGGGCTTCCCTATGGTAAAATAGGTTGCCCTGGTTTGGTTGTTCGGATCGGGGTTTATTTCGCCCTGGTCACTATTGCGAGTAGTGGCTGGGGCTTTTATTTTGTGTCAATGTCTTTTAGGATCAACAGGGCTGTTGTCATGTGGTTGTAGTCTGCGATTCTACTTGGGCGTTCTTTGCTGTGTACTCGATATTCTGTTCTGATTCTGGCAATCTCGTCTTGTAAGCTATCTAACAGTTCATCAAAGTCTATTGTGTTGTACGTCCCTATCATTTTTCTTTCCCTCCCGGCCTGTGGCCTGTCGTGTGGTGGTTTGTTCAGGTATTTCTGATTGTGCCTAGAGTATAGCAGATATTTCTGATTGTGTCAACACTTTTTTCTGATTTTTTCAGAAATTTCTTTTCTTTATTATAATGTGTCAAAAAGTATGCTTTTGGGACATATCGGGCCGGGCGCATTGGCACCACTGGGGGATGGGCGGTGAGCGCCCAGGGGAGGGTCAATACCTCGGATACAAAATTCCGAAAAAAGACAGAAATATCTTGACATCAGTTATTTCTTGTGGTATTCTATGAACAGAGAGGAGGCGAGCCAAATGAAAGCCGGAGATGCAATCAAGAAAGTAATGGAGGAGCAGGGTGTAAGGGTTTCTCAAATAGCATATATGACTGGGAAGAAAAGCAATGTGATTAGCGAGAGACTATCCCAAGAAAATATAAGCGTTGGGAAGATGTTGGAGATGCTAAGGGTGTTGAATTATAAAATTGTGATTATGCCGAGGGACACTAAGATGCAAGATGGGTGGTATGAGGTAGAATGATTTACTTTTATGCACGAGTGTCTGCAAAAGACCAAAAGCTCGACAGGCAGTTGGCGGCTGCGCGTGAAAAGATACCGGAGCTGGATGAAAAGTGTGTTTTCTGCGACAAAAAAAGTGGAAAAGATTTTGACCGCCCAGAGTATTCCAAAATGATTTCGATGCTTACTGCTGGTGATGTCTTGGTGGTTAAGTCGATAGACAGATTTGGGAGAAATTACAAGGAAATTCAAGAACAGTGGAGGCTAATAACAAAGGAATTGATGGCCGATATTGTTGTACTGGATATGCCGCTGCTCGACACAAGAATAAAGAACGACCTGACGGGAACACTTATAGCAGATATTGTTTTGCAGGTTCTAAGTTATGTGGCAGAAACTGAACGATTAAGCATACAACAACGCCGTGAGGAAGGAATGGCACTTGCAAGGGAGCGAGGCGTGAAATTTGGAAGGCCAAAGAAAAGCGTTGAAGGGTTCCAAGAAATTTTCCAAAAAACAAAAAAGGGCCTCGTTACAGTGAACGAGGCGTGTAGAGAATTGGGGATAAGCAGGACGCAATGGTATAGGATGGCAAAAAAAGAGCAGGACACCGCCGATCTTTGGCCGGACGGGCGATGCCATGCTGGGTCAGCACTCAAAGAGAGCGCCGATACACGGATTGTATCATGCGCTCAAAGAAATATCAAGAAAGGATTTGAGGCATGATGCACAGAGGAAAAGAAAGAGTCATTGGCATAAGCGATACACCTATGTTCACGGAGCCACCAAAGCCGAGAAATTGGGAGCAACTTCAGGAAAAGCAGAATGAGCATTATAAAAATCGAATTGGGAAAGTATACGGCGATTTTGAGGTTGTGGATGTAGAATATGATTACACTCGGCGTTTGCAGAAATGGACGCTAAAATGTGTAAATTGTGGGGACGAAAAAATTACATACAACGGGAAAGATTATGTTAAGGGAAGGAGTAAATATTGCCACTGCCATTATGAAAAAATTGCAGAGGAAAAAGAGAAGTTAAAGCCGAAGAAGGAAAAGAAAATTCCATACTCAGACCCGCATTGGATTGGAACAGAAGTTAATGGAATGAGGGTTATTGGCTATACGAGACATTCAACTTTTCTTACAGAGTGCATGAAATGTGGCAATCAGAGAAAGTTTCCGGGCGGAATGTTTTTGAAAGGTGAATTTCCTGCTTGCGGTCATCAGAAGAAAGAACAATATGGGGAAAGCTATGTTGGGCAGAAGTTCGGGAATTTAACTATACTAAAATATGAGCATGGTGATTTTTATGTCCGTTGTGATTGCGGAAACGAAAAATGGGTGCAGCCAACTTCGCTAATTAAAAACAGAACTGTAAAAACCTGCGGTTCTCCGAACTGCAATTTTCACATGGCAGCTTTAAGAAAAGCAAATGTATATGCCTCAAAGCATAGAGCGAATGGGATACAGTTTGAAAAACAATACGCAGATTATTTAAGGTCGTGCGGGAAAGATGTAGAGTTGACAAGCCAAAGCGGAGACTTCGGCGTTGACTGCATAATACATGAAAGCGATGGCGATATTGCAGTACAGTGTAAGCGCCACAAAGAGCCCATTGGAGTTGGAGCAGTGCAAGAGGTATTTTCTGGCGGACAGTATTATGGATGTAATAAGTATGAAGTAGTTAGCACGGCGGGGTTTACTCCGCAAGCAAAAGTATTTGCGGATAAACTTGGAGTAAAACTTGTTGACCTTGACAGAGCAGAAACGAACATTCAAGTAAACGACAGAAACATATATTGGACGATTGGCGGAGAAACGAAAACTGCAAAAGAATGGTGTGAACAATATAAAATCTCGAAAACAACGGTTATGAATAGGGTAAACAAACAGGGGATGACGATAGAAGAGGCATTGAAAGAAGATAAGAAAAGGCATATAATCTTTGTTGAAATGGATGGTGAAAAGATAAAATTATCCGATTTATGTAAACAGTACGGGTTGAGCGTTCCGTTTGTAACCTACCGCATTAAGAAAATGGGCATGACGCCATACGAGGCGCTTACTACGCCGAAAGTGACTTCTGGTAGGCCGAAGAAGGACTCCTAAAAAATCGCCGAAAAACAAAAAGGAGGATATGATGGCCTGGATCAAATGCACTGATAGGATGCCGCCGGATATGGAGCCGGTAATGGTGACAATGACCGATGGATGTAAAATCACAGTCTTACCGTGCTGTCGCTGGAACAATAAGTATAATGAATGGGATATGCTGAATGATTGGAATTGGGAAGAATGGCTTGCTTTAGGCGAAAAAGAGAAGGTCACTCATTGGATGCCGTGGCCAGAACCGGCGGAGGATTGATATGCATAAACTGACAAACAAGCAGTACGAGGCATACATGAAGATGCTCCGGGACAAGGAAGAGGGGCGGCTGCTTACCCCTGATGGATTGCGGCTGATATGTTCGGCCAACGAGTATGACCCGGAGAAGATAGGGATTCATATGCTGACAGTGTTGGCGAATTGGAACAAGGTGGAGGTATAGGAGGAAAGATGCGAGAAGTAATAGGGAAACACAATACCGCAAAGATTTTTACAGATGTGGTGGACGATGCTTCTATTGCACAGGTTAAGGAATTATGCGATCAGGAGTTTTGCGCGGGAAGCAGAATTAGACTGATGCCGGATATTCATGCTGGCGCTGGATGTACTGTTGGGACCACTATGACGATCAAAGATAAGGTTGTTCCCAATCTTGTTGGTGTTGACATTGGTTGCGGAATGGAAACTGTCAAGATTAAAGAGGATAATCTTGATATGGTCCAGCTTGACAGGGTTATCAGAGAGAGGGTTCCTGCCGGGTTTGAGGTTAGAGCCGCTGCACATAAATACGCAGATAGAGTTGATTTAAGAGAAATGCGTTGTGCTGACAGAGTTGATCTAAACAGGGCACGCAATAGTGTTGGCACTCTTGGGGGTGGGAACCACTTTATAGAGGTTGATAGAGATGATGAAGGGAAACTATATATTGTCGTTCACTCTGGCAGCAGACACCTTGGGCTGGAAGTTGCAAAGCGTTATCAGGAAGCTGGATATAAAAAAATATCCGATCAAAGAGATGGCCTTGAAAAACTGATAGAGGAATTGAAGGCTGCTGGCAGGCATCGAGAAATCCAACAAGAAATTAAAAGGTACAAGTCCGAATATCAGAGTGACATTCCAAAGGCACTTTCCTATGTTGATGGTTCCTTGTTCGATGACTACATTCACGACATGAAGATAGTCCAAAGATTTGCTGAAATTAACAGACAAGCAATAGTGGACGAAATTGTGTCTGGAATGGGAGTTCATGTTGAAGAGCAGTTTACGACAATTCACAATTACATTGATACTGACAGCATGATACTTCGTAAGGGCGCTGTATCTGCCAAGAGTGGAGAAATTTTGCTTATCCCTATCAACATGAGGGACGGAAGCATTATTGGGGTTGGGAAAGGAAACGAAGATTGGAACTGCTCCGCTCCACATGGGGCTGGTCGCTTAATGAGCCGGGCAAAGGCCAAAGAGAGGTTTACTGTTGCAGAATTTGAAAAGCAAATGGACGGGATTTACACAACCTCTGTCAATCAGGAAACTCTTGATGAGTGTCCTATGGCCTATAAGAGTATGGACGCGATTACGGAAAACATAGGACCAACAGTCGATATTCTAAAAATCATAAAGCCAGTATACAATTTCAAAGCTGGTGGAGACTAACAGAATAATGCACCCCGCCACAGGGCGGGCGTAGACGGCCAGAGGGTCACAGATCGAGAAATCGGTTTATGGCCCTATTTTTGTTTTGGAGGTATTTTATGACGGTTAATGTTTTGGGGACAGAGTACACCGTAACAGTCAAGAAATACGAGGAAGATGAAGCATTTGAGCGGTTGAGCATTGATGGGTACTGCGATGGACACATAAAGGAGATTGTCGTATGTGATATGTCCACATACAAGGGATGGGAGCATGAGCCAAAAGAGACCATCGAGATTTCGCAAAAGCAAACACTTCGGCATGAGATAGTCCATGCGTTCTTTGATGAGAGCGGCCTTGCTTCCAGTTCACTTGGTATTGACGGACCGTGGGCCAAAAACGAAGAAATGGTGGACTGGTTTGCATTGCAGGGGCCGAAAATCTACAAAGCGTGGCAGGAAGTAGGTGCTATCTGATGGACATCCACACTCTTGTAGATAAAGCGTTCAAGCGTGACCTGTCTGACCCGTCGGCACTGAACGATGCGTTCGACGCGCTTAGGCTGCTGGAGCCGGAAGACTTCTCGCTGGCCCACGAGAAAAACAAAGAAGTCCGCCGCCTGTCGGCCAAATATGCTGCGGAGCGGACGGACGCGAAGATGTTTGAGCTGAATAAGAGGGCGCTGCTGTTTGATGCGCCGTATGATTTTGATGCTTTTTTGCGCTACATAGAGTGGAATAGGTCAAACGATAAACGGTTTTATATGCCGCGCAGAAGACAACTTGCTCGCGTGGTAGATGCACTCCAACGGCTTGCAGACGATAAACTGGACCTGCTGGCGGTTTCCCTCCCACCCGGAACAGGAAAGACTACGTTGGCATTGTTCTTTTTGACATGGCTGGCTGGACGGAACCCAGAAAAGCCAATTCTGGGCGGGTCACACTCCAACGCTTTCCTTCGGGGTGTGTATGATGAGTGTTTGCGTCTGCTGGACCCACAGGGAGAATATCTGTGGCATGATGTTTTTCCCACTGTGCAGGTGGTCAAGACCAATGCTCAGGACATGATGATCGACCTGGGGGCGGACAAGCGCAGAGGGAAAAGGTTTTCCACGCTGGAGTTCAGCTCCATCGGCTCTGGAAACGCCGGTAAGGTTCGTGCTGAAAACCTGCTCTATTGTGATGACCTTGTCGATGGGCTTGAGTCTGCTCTCTCTAAAGAGCGGATGGACAAGCTGTGGAACCTGTACGCCACCGATCTGCGGCAGCGGAAAATTGGGAACGCCAAAGAATTGCATATTGCGACACGGTGGAGCGTCCACGACGTCATTGGCCGGTTAAGCGTTATGTATGATGGAAACGACCGAGCGGAGTTTATCGTTATGCCTGCGCTGAATGAAAACGACGAGAGCAATTTTGATTATGGGAACAACGCGAGTTTCACAACGGCGTTTTATCACGAGCAGAGAGAGGTTATGGATGATGCCTCCTGGCGGGCTCTGTATATGAACGAACCCATTGAGCGGGAAGGGCAGCTCTACAACGAGGATGAACTGCGCCGGTACTTTGAGCTTCCGGATAGAGCACCAGATGCCATTCTGTTTGTTTGCGACACAAAAGATAAAGGAACAGATTACTGCGTGATGCCGATTTGCTATCAGTATGGGAACGACTTCTATTGTGAGGATGTGGTCTGTGACAACAGCAATCCAGAAGTCGTAGAAGCGCGTTTAGTGTCGAAGCTCCTTCAGCACAAGGCGCAGATGGGACAATTTGAGAGCAACAGCGCTGGTGGAAAAGTAGCCGAGAAAGTACAGAAAGAGGTCAAAGAGGCTGGCGGCATTGCAAAAATTACAACGAAATACACAACTTCAAACAAAGAAACGCGTATCATAGTTGCGTCTCCGTGGGTGAAAGAGCACATTTTATTCAAAGATAATTCAATAATCAAAAAAGATAAAGAATACAGAAGAATGCTTAATCAGTTGTGCTCTTACACGATGGCTGGTCGTAATAAAAACGACGACGTTTGCGATGCTTGGAGTATGTTCGCAAATTATGTGCAGCAGTTAGAAGGAAACAAAGTGGAGGTATTTAGGAGGCCGTTCTAATGAAATATTGTGATGAAAAATGGATTGGGAAAAGATACGGGCTTTTAGAGGTAATAGGATTTGAGCACCATATCAGCAACAACGGAAACAAACAGTGGTATTGGAAGGTTAAGTGCTCTTGCGGGCAAGAAAAAATTGTTAAGCCACTCGAAGTAATTAAAGGCAGAACAATATCGTGTGGATGCAAAAGAAAAGAACCAGTCAATAAAACACATGGAGATAGTCATACGAGATTACACGATATATGGTGCGGAATTAACAATAGATGCAATCCAAGTCATAAACATGCAGAAAGATATGGGAAACGAGGTATATCAATATGTAAAGAGTGGGGGAATTATGAAAACTTTAAGGAGTGGGCGCTTTCTTCTGGGTACGAAGATGGGCTTACAATAGAGAGAAAAGACGTAAATTCAGGATATTCGCCTGAAAATTGCGAATGGATACCGTTAGGGAAGCAGGCACGAAACAGAAGAACTACATTTTGGGTAACATACCAAGGGGAAAAGATGTCTTTGGCAGAGGCAGCAGAAATAGCTGGCCTTCCATACAAACAAGTTCATTACAGGATAAAAAGAAATGGATGGAGCGTTGAAAAGGCACTTTCCACTCCGATAAGAGGAAAGTCAACGCTGAGAATGAAATGTGAGGAGCTGGGACTTAATTATCATACAATTTATAATCGAATTTGGATGGGGTGGAGCGAAGAAGATGCCATAAATACTCCAATAGTTGGACTTGGGGCAAATCAAACCACGTACAAATAATTTATAATCGAATCCAACAGCTCGAAGGGACAAAAGTTGAAGTTTTCAGAAGGCCGTTTTAATAAAACTGCAATAAAAGTTCAAAATATAGATTTATTATATTGATAAAGCAAACTTATAATGATAAAATGATCATGGAATTGTATATGAGCAAACGGCATATTACATTTCCTCCTCATTATGGCTCGTGGGCAAAGCCGTAATCCCACAAGATGCCAGGGAAGACCTGGCATATGCCCTTGTAGCTCAGTTGGTAGAGCGCCGAGGAGTCGGTATGCCGCCGGTTCGAGTCCGGCCAGGGGTACATTGACCCATGTTGGTCGTGTAAGATGCTCTAATGTGTTGGAGCTGACACCACGGAAAGACGTGGGCATGCGGACCATGGGGCTGGGCGGATTCAGCCGCTTAACCGAAAGGGGTAGAGATTGCAGGTTCAAATCCTGCATGGTTCACTGGATTCCTGGTAACGACCGGACACTTTGATTGTGCACATATGTGCGGTATAAATGGGATAGAAAGGGCGATATGTATAGATGAAAATTGATATTTATTGTCCAATTTGCGCTTCCGCTGGAATCAACCATGGGAAGGGAAGGCTTCTTATGCAGGTTGACAGCAACGCAAAAGGCGTTTTATATCCTTACTGCAAAGGGTGCAAGAAGAATGTAAGGATTGAACTGCAAGGCGAGAAAACCGTTTAGGTCCTATAGTTAGTGCCAAGTGCCAGGCCCAAAGCTGGCCTCTAAGAGTGCCGAGTGCCGATTAGCCGTTGAGTGAATCAATGGTTAGTCGGCACTTTTTGTTTTTGGTGGTGATACATTGCTGGAAAGCACATTTGAGCGGGAAATTACATGCTGGCCGGACGATGGCCTGCATGGGCGTCATGTTGCCTATACAAACCAGAAAACCATTACTCCGGAAAATGTGGCTGATGTTGTTGGAAAGGCAATGATCGTCCACATGAGGAACGTAGCGGAGACTGAATATCTGTATGGGTATTACAGAGGCCGTCAAGATATTCGCCTGAAAGAGAAAGTGGTCCGCCCGGAGATCAACAACAAAGTCATGGTCAATAGGGCGAATGAGATCGTAACATTCAAGACGGCATATCTGCTGGGGGAACCCTTGCAGTATGTATCCAACGGTGGGGATGATACGGTTTCTGCAAAAGTAAACACGCTGAATGAGTTCATGCGCTCTGAAAGCAAGGACACAAAAGACAAGGAAATCGCCGACTGGATGCACATTTGCGGCGTTGGTGTGCGGATGGTGGTCCCTGATGAGGAAGGCGAGGAGGGCGGCTCTCCTGCCTGCATCTATACGCTGGACCCCAGGGACGCTTTTGTAATCTATTACAGCGGTGTAGGCCATAAGCCTCTTGCTGGGGTGCTGCGGCAGTGGGATGAGGAAGGCAAGCCCTATCAGTGTGTATACACCCGTGAATGGTACTTCGAGATTGCTGGCGGAGAGATCAAGAAACAGGAAGCCAGAACGATCCCCTATATCCCGATCATTGAGTACCCAAACAACGATGCCCGCATGGGTGCGTTTGAGGTTGTCCTTCCCCTGCTAAACGCTATCAATACTGTGGAGAGCAACCGCGTTGACAGCATTCAGGATTTTGTCAATGCGTTTGATGTGTTCCAGAACTGCGAGCTGGAGGAAGGTCAGTACGCCGAACTTGCAAAGGGCGGCATGGCTATCCAGATCAAGGGAACGCAAG